>ERZ791680.49-NODE-49-length-127855-cov-10.978654_pt1 | contig 127855 bp, 108 predicted proteins | sample MGYA00510051_ERZ791680 | MGnify/ENA primary metagenome ERZ791680 (study PRJEB30046, sample SAMN00715238) | human gut metagenome | study: EMG produced TPA metagenomics assembly of the A metagenome-wide association study of gut microbiota in type 2...
GAGAGGACGTTTAGACGCAAGAAGGACGCTGAAGAGCTTAGTTGCGGATTTGAGGCAAGAGTAATTTGCGGATTGACATTTGCACCACCGGCATATACGACCGGAGTAGCATCGTCTCTATCACCTAAAAGATTAAGATGCACGTCAAAAACACGAACGCCTTCATCGAACTGAGTGCTGTTTTCTGCAGTAGCATTAATTCCCAAAGGAGGCAAATCTTGATAAAATCTGGAAATACCAGTTTGCGGATCGTAATTGGCATCCACTGTATAGGAAAATGAGTGCTTGCTGCCTGGCAGAGACAACTGCGAGAAAAGTACATTATCTGGAATCTGACTCATCCAGTTATTTGCTGCCTGGCCACCTAGTTTCGGAGTCTTGATACGGGTAATAAGACCGGCTCCTAATACGCCATCACCCCCAGAAGTACTGGTTCCTGATATAGTTTTTGATATAGTTTTACTATATACTACTCCACCTTCTGTCAGTACAGAAACCACTAAATCTCCATTGCTAATTTCTCTTGGCAATAAGAAGAATTTAACATTCAATTGTTCATTCTTCTTGAGTGAAACAGGATTATTACCAATTATGGTCTGAACCGTAGCTATGGAAGTGGCAGTCTGGCTGTTGTCAGTTTCAGAGAAATCATACTCTCCTGTAGCCACATCATACGAGAATGTACCCACGATATTCTTACCGGATTTGCTTCTTACAGAAACGGAAACGATATTCATAAAATCCACATCTTCCGGCCCATTAATAAGCACATCAAGCACCGTCACAATCGGAGTAAATGTCAAAGCAACGTTCTTATCGGTTCCATGGGTCCATGTTCCTTTTCCAGCCATCATGCAGAAGCTCATATCCGGAGTGATAATCTTAAATGTACCATTAGGATCTTCGCTTCCATCATTATTATAAGTCAACAATTGACCTCCCTCCTGTGCTGTAGGGATGGTAGCCTTTACTATAGAATCGGTCTGAAGTCCTTCATCAATCTTACCCAATGGATAGAAAGCATAGAAATTATGCGGATCATTTGTATCTCCCCAACGCACACCGGTTTCGCCGTTTTTCTGGAGATATCCTGTAGAAGAACCGGAAGAGACATCGGTTGCCTTTCTTACAGTATAGTCGGCAGTTTTGAATCCTTCTGCTCCTTCAGGACAATACACACGCACACTGTCAATATCATATTGCCATTTGATATTCAATAAAGTATAGTTATCAAAAGTTGAACCTGCCGGTACGTCATAAATTGTTCTCGTAGTAGGATCCACATCTGTGAAACCTCCAGAAGCTGCACCGAACTCAATTTCGTCACCGCTTACCGGCAGCACAACCGATTCTTTTACTAAATCGTCATCAGTACAACCAGCCAACAGTAAGGCAAACATTGCACCAGCTGTTATAAACTTAAATTGTTTCATATCGCTCTGTTTTTAGTTATACATTTTTAAAATCAATCCCAACTATCATTGCTGAAATCAAAAGTCTCATCCACTTTATGATCTTCTATAGTCAAACTCTCGGTATTCTCTTTTTCTTCAAACACCGAAGCCTTCATAAACCCTTGCTCCAGTTCCACATCATTATATTTTGTAGAAGGAGCCAAATACTTTGTTTTTTTCATGTTTACCTCTCTTTCTTTTACTTTAATTTCTACAGTTTTTCAAACACTCACAAACTTTATTCTTTCTTTGTTCTATCACTTTTTCTTTTTTTGTTTTCCGTAACCATAGCCGTAATGCCCGTAACCATAGCCATAACCGTAACCGTATCCATAACCATGGTGCTTAGGATTCACGCCATTGAGAACCAAAGCCATATTGTTCAGTTTCTTATCCTTATAGAGTTTCTCCAGATCAGGCAACTGACGTTTGTCCAACCGTCCGGCTCTGACTACAAAGATGGTCAGGTCGGCTATTCGGTTTGCAATGGCCGCATCGGCAATGATACCTATTGGCACGCTGTCGGCAATGACATAATCATATCTTTTGCGCAGCTCGGCGATCAGTTCATCCAGACGCTCATCCATCAGCAACTCGGCAGGATTCGGCGCAACCGGTCCGGCAGCTACGACATCAAAATAGTCCTGTTTCTGAATGATGCTGTCTACAGTTACCGAATCGTCAGACAGATAATTGGTCACTCCCGTCCTGTGCTGGCATAACCGATGAGTCAGGGTAGCCTTGCGGACATCGAGATCCACAATCACCACTTTTTTCTTGGCACGCACCAGACTCATGGCCAGATTATAGGAGATGAACGACTTGCCAGCTCCCTCATTAAAGGAAGTAAAGGTAATGACCTGCATCTGCTGGGCTTTTCTGGTCAGGAAGTTCATATTGGTACGCAAGACGCGGAAAGCTTCGGAAACTATATTCTCACCATCATCCGATCCCTCTCCCTTTTGAACATTCTTTTTCTCCTTATCAATAGGGATCTCACCCAAATAAGGAATGCTGACAGCCCCTTCGATATCCTTGCGGCCATGTACCCGGGTATCCATAAACATAATCATCAGGAATACAACGGTAGGCAATCCCAATCCGACCACCACACCAAGAAGGATAATCTTGTTGCGGTCCGGTGAAATCGGCGCGTTACCGCCTTCCGCACTGTCAATGATCCGCGCGTTATTGTCTGCCATGGCCTGCGACAGGGCATTCTCTTCACGACGGTTCAGCAGGAACAGATACAGAGCCTCCTTGATTTTCTGCTGACGTTCGATTGAAATCATCTGACGCTCCTTTTTCGGAATGGAGCTGACCCTGGCCTGAGCACGGTATTCGCGGTTCTGCGCATCCGTCCGCTTGACATTCAGACTCACAATCATATTGTCCACCGCCCGGATAATGCTTTGCTTCATGGCATGGAGCGAATTGTTCAGTTCCTCCACCACCGGATTTTTCTCGCTGCTGTCGTCAATCAGCTTGTCCCGCTTCAGTCGGGCCGCATTATATTGTGAAATCTGACTTTCGATATTCATGTCGCTGATGCCGGTATTGGCCGGTATCAGATCCATTTCCTTTTTAGGATCGGTCAGATAGCTTTTGATATAGTTGGCCAGACGCAACTGGGTTTCCAGTTCCAAAGCATCCGCACTGTATTTCTGGGATTCCGACATATACATGTTGGCAGATGAAGAAATGTCCACCACCTGATTGGTCCGTTTGAACGTCTCCAGATCCGACTCCACATCACCCAGTTCCTGTCCGATAATAATCAGACGTTCATTGATGAAATTGGCCGTATTGACAGCCACCTGGTTCTTGTCCTTGATGGCCTCCTCATTATAAACCGTGATCAACATATTCAACACATCCTCCGCACGGCTGGGTGACAGATCCTTCAGGGAAAGGGTCAGGATGGATGATTCGTCCTCTTCCTGACGGATACCCAAACTGTTCTGATAATAGGACACTACTGCCGACATGGGATTCTTCTGCACCAGTACAGACTTTCCGAACCAACTGTCGGAATAGAAATTGGTGGCTGTCACCACGACCTGTCCTTCGGTCAGTTTCACGGTCTGGTTCAACTTGACCGTATATTGCTTACCGGTTTCGTCATTCTGAAAATCAGAAAGGACAACCGTATTCTTATCCTTGGGCGTTACGGTAAAAAACATGCCCCGCTCCGGCATCACATCCGTAAAACTGACAATCACCGGTGAGTGCGTATACAACTCGTTATAGCGCAGTCCGTCTTTCTGTTTGTAGCTGACATCAGCATGGACACGCTGGATCACCTCGCGCATCAGCCGTTTGGACTTGAACTGCAGGATCTCATTGGCCACATTGACCTTGTTGATAAAATTATCATACCGATCAAGACCGGCCGTAGAAGTCTTGTTGGAAGGATCCTTGATAATCACCGTAGCCGTTCTGAAATAAACAAATGATGCTTTGGCATATTTCAACCAGGCTACTCCCACACATACAATCAACGACAACAGATACCATTTCCACTTTGAAGCCAGATAGATCATCAAATCCAGAAGATTGACATTCTGACCATTCTTTTCCGATGAAACATTATTGGTCTGCATTTTCCTTTAATTCCTGTATATTCTAATTAATTTATTTCAACACCCAGAAGACTGAGGTAATAACCGAAGCAATTGACAAAAGTACCGTCCCGATCTGGAATCCCCGGTCTTCGTTGTCCTTTTTCCTGTATTTCGGTTCCACGTATACGATATCATTCTGTTGCAGATAGAAACACGGTGAACTGAACACATCCGTACTCCGCAGGTCATGCAGATACATTTTCCGGTCATTGCCTTCTTCGCGAATCACGGCCACCCTGTTGATCCTGGCCTTGGAAGTCAAGTCTCCCGCATTGGCAATAGCCTCCAGCAGTGTGATACGGTCACCGTCCACCGTAAATGTACCATTTCGTCCAACAGCACCCAAAACCGTATATTTGAAATTGAGGAACTCGATAGCCACCGTCGGATCCTTGATATAGTCCCCTTCAATGATTTTCCGTCTGATCAGATTCTGGGCTTCACTGATCTTCAACCCTTCCACATAAAGCCGGCCCAAAATCGGGAAATTGATGTATCCGTCCACATCCACCCTGTATCCTTTTTCCCGAGTAGAAGAAGCTGATCCTGTCCGGATATTTCCATCCTCGCCTACAGTAATGGTTCCTGTTGACACGTTAAACGGAATGGCCAGTTCGGGTTTCTTGCAGCTTACCGTAATGCTCAGCCGGTCATCCCGGTGGATTACAGCCTCATGCTTCGCCTCAATAGGGTAGTTCTCCCCCATTTTCATATCATTAAGATAAACAATATTCTTTCGCGTAGAACAGGAAGATGTCATCAACAAAATCAACAAGTTCACAAATAACAAATGCCTAATCTTCATCTTGATACTTTCTTTTTATTTTAATAAATTGTTCTGTTTTATTTCCATATATCAGGTCTTGATCCGCCCGTTGTCTGGTCTTCAGGCCGAGTCAGAATCAGGCACCCACATATAAGTAGCAAATATACTGAAATAATATCACAATCACAACATTATCCACAAAAAAACAGCATGTCGATGATTTTTTAACACATTTATTTTCCATTTTTTTCAGAACCATTCATTTTTGTAGAAACTGCCTACACAATTCTGCCGCATTTCTATCTGGAAGACAATATAATACACCAACTTTTACCATTTCAGAAAGCAAAGCGACCGTATCGCAAAGACTGTTATATAAAACCTTATCCTTCGCTATTACGGAACACCCCGGAAGAAGCGTCACAAAAGCATCAATATTCTGACAAACTTCATACCGGTTCACCTCCGACTGATATAAACGGACCATTCCACCGACCGGGAAACCAAGATTCCTGTAACAAGGTGTCTTACCACTCCACGGTGTGCCATAGGCCATAACCTTGTCACCTAAAATACGTACAACCGGATTATCGTCATTCAACAGTTCGCATCCTTCAAAATACTTGATCCACAAGGCTGAATGAGTACTTTTTCCTGTACCGCTTTTTCCCATAAAGAGATAAGACTGCCCATTCCAACAGACAGCCGAAGCATGAATGGACACCCCCTGGTGAGGAAGTATGGCCTGAGAATAGGCAATTCTCAACATTGAGGACAAGACAGCATCGACTGTCCGGTCACTCCAGTCAACATAGATCCTGACAGAGCGGAACAGCTTGTCAGCTGTCATATAATGACAAGGCATTTCGTCTGCGCCCTGAATTTCAATAAGATACTGATTTCCGTTCTGATACAGTCTGATATATCCCATGTCATTCCGGTCCTCTTCCAGCAACCGGTCTTTCTGCACAGGCGGAACACCGGAAAGCGAATCAACCATCGCTTCCAAAAGGCAGTCCGACTGCCCGTTCCCTGTCCCGTCACACACAAACGGACGGAATGACGGTAACAGCCTTCCCATATCCTTGTCATCGGATAACCGCAATCTGACGATAAAATCAGCAATCTCAAAATAATAATCTCTCATCTTCCTACCTGTCCTTTTGTCAAATTCCATACTGTCCAGAACATTTCCTCCGGCGCATAGCACATGGCAAAGCCCACATTCCGCAAATGCGAAACCAGGGTATAATACTTTCTGATCCACTTTCCCTGCCGGCCATCAGCATGACGTCCTCCGGAATGGAAACCGAAATTGCCTCCCCTGAGTATAATCCGGCGCAAGATATCCCATTTATAATCAGCCACTTCATACGGTGATACATCCCCCGGCAGCCCCAGATCGTTCACCAAAAAGGCATAAAGCAAACGACTCCATCGGCTTATACCGAGCCTGCCGTAAATCTCCCGGATCAGGTTTCCGTCTACCTTGTCATGCAAAGAATAACTGGCTCTCGCCATGTCACACAACTGCCGCAACCCGATACCGTGTCCTAATACATGCTTGAGTATATGGGCATTAAGCAGAATCAGATTAAGAACCGGTGACGGCACGTCGATTCCGCCAGCATTACACACTCCGTTTTCTTTCACATATCCATATTCCGATTCCATTCTTTTCAACCACTTGCGGGATGACGGCCGGCACAAATCGAACAAACGGGTATGATGTTCCACCCTGATTCCTTTCCAGCTGTAATTAAAGCTCTCATCCGCTGCCCGTTGCAAAGCAACCTGATGTTTCCGGAGCATTTGGAAAGTCTTGTCGTAATCAGACCTGTCCGGAAAATAAAAATCAATGTCCCCGCACTCCCTCAACATCGGACTGTCATAAAACATCGCCACGCCCTGCCCTTTCTGAAGTACGACCTTTAATCCGGAGGAAGCGAACTGATCATACAGTTCCCTGATTACCAGATTCATCCTGGCATTCTGCCGTTCGATATCATCCACACAGGCCACCCATTTGAACAACAGCTTCCGTGGAGGCAGAAACCTGTCCGGCAAGCGGCAGACCCCCCGATAAACCAGACCAGTCACAGTCTGTCTGACCGACTCCCGGTAAATATTCAACCAACCGGCATCCGACAGGGGAAACAAAGACAGGTCATCCGGATCTTTTTCCCACAGTCCCGAACGCAGCAACACGAACAGACTCCGAAGTTCATGGTCAGAAAGGCATGCAGACTTACTCATACGGTCAGACCGAATTTTTCCCACTCCTCCAACTGACGCCTCACATCCCGCAAGGCCACAGCCTGATCAATCTCATACTCGGAACTCAGATATGCAGCCAGTTCTTCCGCATTAATCTCCTCGCTGCCAATCCGCTCCCAGATCAGAGCAGCCGTTTCATTCAACTCAAAAACCTTGGCCTGCCGGTTTCCTCCACCAGCCGGCTCCACTATCATATACTGGCTACCGATCTTGCGTAACCTCAAATCCGACCTTAACTTCATTCTCTAAAACAACATTTTTAAAATTTTTCACCACAAAGAATAGACTTGACTGTCAAATAAATAATCTTCAAATCCATCCATAAAGAACGCGTTGACAGATACTCCAGGTCCATCCTCAGCCTTTCCAGCATTTTTTCCATGGTGTCGGTATAGCCATTATACAAAGTGGCATACGAGAACAATCCCGGACGTAACTGGTACAACAGCTCATAATGAGGATCTTCCGCCATGATCTTGTCAATAAAAAACTTTCTTTCCGGACGGGGACCTACAAAACTCATATCCCCCTTCAGCACATTCCACAACTGTGGCAGTTCATCCAGGTGATGCTCACGCAGGAATCGTCCGATATGGGTCAACCTGTGATCACCTTTGCGGTAAAGCACCGGTTTGCCATCCGACTCGGCCGTCACCTTCATCGACCTGAACTTATACAGGATAAAAGGCTGTCCGTGAAATCCGATACGCTCCTGCCTGAATATGACCGGTCCCCCATCTTCACGTTTGATGGCCCAATAAACCACCACAAAAGCCGGTGACATCACAATAAGCCCCAAAATACTGCAAACAATATCAAATCCCCGCTTCAAAAAGCGGCCGAACGGTGACATGGCATCCTGATAATTATTCTTACTCTCCATCATCTCCTTATTTAAAACTGACAAATCTTCCATTTTTATAAATTCGTATAGATATTAAGACACTGATCTATCATGTGTTCCTTAGTGAAAGTCTCATGATAGCGTTTTATAGCTCCCTGTGAATAAGCATCATAAGCCTCCTTGTCTTCCACTATGGCCTTTATTGCCTCAGCCATTTCCAAAGAATTGCCCGGCGTCACATTAAGCCCCGAACAACCGTGGGCATTCACCCAGGACACTCCGGAATGAGGAATTTTGGTCGCTATAACCGGTTTTCCACACGACATGGCTTCAATTTGTACAATTCCAAATGCTTCCGTTTTCATTACACTGCTCATGCAAAAGACATCACAAGCACCATAATAAGACGGCAAGTCTTCATCACTCACCCTACCCAAAAGCATGACTTTATCCTGCAGTTTATTCCTTTCGATCTGAGCCTGCAATTCATCCTTCAAGGCTCCGGACCCGCCAATAAGGACGACATAACTGTCATCCAGATATCTGGCCGCATCCACCAGAAAGCAATAGCCTTTATAGGCCACCAGGCGTCCTAAGGAAAAAACGATTTTCCGTCCCCGATATCTCTCACGGATCCTTTTGACCCCATCGGCATCCGGACACATCGGTTCCACGCCTATCGGCAAAAAGACGGTCTTGTCCTGCACCTTCCGCAAATAAGGCGATTCCGCCAGATAAACCGGTGTTGTCCCGACAATGACATCCGCCCTGCGAACCACCCAGGACTGCAGCGGATGATACAGATGCAACAGTATCTTCTGCTTCTGAATATCGCTGTGCCAGTGCAGAACCACCTTTCCCTTATACCCTGAAAGGAATAATGCCAGACAAGCCATCGGATCCGGATGATGCACATGAATGATGTCATACCGGCCGCAAATTTTTCTGAGTACAGACACCATATCAGGCGCTATCTTGGTCGCAGCCACTGTTTTAAGCGTCTTGCATCCGATCAGCCTGGCATGTGCATTGAGTGCGATTTCGCCTTGATTGCCATCTTCCATCGCACAGAGCATATCGCAATCCACATCCCGCTCGGACAATCCCATCATCAGGTCGTACATCACCTTTTCCACTCCCCCCTTGACAGGGAAGAATTTGCCTAACTGCAAAACTTTCAATTTTGAATCTTTTATCATAAAAACGGTATTGAATCAATACTTATGTTAAAAGATGCCCTTCAAATCCAGTTTGTCAACTTACATCTTTTATACATTTCTTTTTGTTTCTCATTTTAATTTCCCCCCATTTTTATCCCATTTTTATTCAATTACTTTGTTCTCAGTTCTTCATACAGTCTCAAATACTCCATATACCTGTCCTCCTTTTTAAAATTTAACAATGCATATTTCCGGCATGCCTCCTGATAAAAAGCCTTGCCCTTATTCTCTATCTCTCTTATTGATTTTAAAAGCTCATTCAGATTACCCTGCTCCACGATCATTCCCGTAGCCGGTGTTATCACTTCCACACTGCCTCCCGTACGATAGGTTACTACAGGAGTTCCACAGGCTATCGCCTCCATATTGACCGTAGGATAATTGTCCTGCCAGGTCGGATTGACAAAAACATCGGCTGCTGCATACAGTTCGGCCAACTGACGGATATTCTCGGTTCTGGCTATACCGACCACATTATCCGGAAGCCGTTTCCTGTCTTCAGGTTTAATCCCCACCAGAACCACCACTTCATCCTCATTCAGCATACCTGCCATCCGGATGAAGTCATCCAGCCCTTTCTCACGGCTCCATATACTGGCCACGCCCAACAGGATGTGACGATTCCCCAGACCGAAAGTCTTCCTCACCTGCCGGTCATCATAAACATTGAAGATATCCGTATTGATACCGTTATGAATGACCCTGAACGGATAAGCATTCAGAAAAGAACGGCGCATTTCATTCCGGATCCATTCCGACACCGGCACTATGGTCATCCTGTCCAGCGGCATGGAAGTAAAGGCCGCCTTCTTGTCTTCAAAATTCCGCCTTGACCGGTCATAGAACAGACTGGTCGGGAATTCCTTTTTCTGCGGACAATGATGACATCCGGTCTGCCAACGGTCACATCCCGCAAAGGAATAATAATAGCAGTGTCCGGTATAAAGCCAACAGTCATGTACGGTCCAGACAACCGGTATGCCGGCTTTGGACAAATAGTCGAAAAGGATCTGATAATTCAGAAAATAGCCATGGATATTATGGATATGCACCACATCCGGACGGATCTCCTCTATCTTCCGGACAAACTGTCTGGTGGCATGTGACGAAGCCAGGCCGTGACGGTCGAAAAGGCGGGTCTCGATACCATGCCAGGCCGTACTCCACTTATTGCCAACCGGAATAATATCCGAACGGCATTCCCTGATACCGTCACGCCCTTTACTATAGGCAATATGACATTCCCAGCCATTCTGCATGGCCAGTTCTCCAATTTCCTGCATGATACGCCCGGTCGAGGTATTGACCCGTATCACAGGATTAATCTGCAACAGTTTTTTCATTTATCGGTTAAAGCTGTAAAAAGGCTGATCCAACGCGCCATGACATTTTCCTCCGAATAAGTATCGACCACCTGTCTGGCATTCTGCGAAAACAGTTTTCTTTTCTTTTCATCCCTCATCAGGGTCATCATGGCCTCCGCCAAGCCGTCAATATCCCCATCGGATACGATCAGTCCGTTCTCATCCGGCTTGATAATATCTTTCGGCCCGCATTTAAAGTCAAACGACACCACCGGCAGCCCACAGGCCATCGCCTCAATCATCACCATGGGAAAACCTTCGTAATGGGAACTCATCACCAGCATATCGCTTTGGGCATATTCCTCGCCGATCTGTTTCGTCGGCTGATGTATCTTGACCGTATTGCCCAGACCAGACCTGTAAATCATCTGCTGCAACATTTCCCTCCATTCGCCCTGACCGAAGATATCCAGTTTCCAATCAGCAAACCGTCCTTCAGACTGTACCTTCTGCCAAGCCCGGATCAGCCGGTCAAATCCTTTCTGATAATCCAGACGTCCCACGGCAATCACCCGTTTGTTCATCACATCAGAATACCGGTTGCCCATCGTCATGGCGGCATTGGGGATTACTTCCAGATTAGGCAAACTTCCCCAGTAACCTTTGTCCTCATCGGTCAGCACCACAAATTTGTCGAACCGACGGACAATCCGTTCATCCTGACGGGTCCGCCAGCGGTCAATCCAACCGATCACCCCACTCCGACCATATTGCAGACGAAAGAACTTATTGAAATGCAGTTCCAGCACCTTCTTGCTACCATCCTTGATTTCGGGAATGAAAGAAGATTCCGAAGGATAAAGTGACACCACAATATCCGGTTTTTCCCTTTCAAGCAAAGCGGTAAGTTTCCGCTTGTGTTCCTTCTTCTTACGAAGATATCCCGTTATTTTCCGCCAGGTGCCTTTATCATTGTCTTCAGAATAATTGATCCCCAGATCCGTCATACGGACCTTCTCCGGAAACGGATAGAAAGGTGGACGCTGATGCTGGTCGGTCGTCACGACAGAAACATCCCATCCGGGCAAAGCTGAAAGATACGTGACCTTATTCAGGAGCACACGCTCCATACCGCCGGGGTTATAGGTGGAGTGAGTGCAGTAGATGATTTTCATGAATTAAATATCTTCCTACAATTTTGGAATACTTCTAATAACTCTTGCCGGATTTCCTCCGGCGACGCAGTCTGCCGGTATACTCTTGGTTACTACAGAGCCTGCTGCAATTATACTACGCGCACCAATCGTTACGCCTTTCAGTATCAAACAATTCATCCCAATAAAAACATCATCCTCTATAACAACCGGCATAGATATCCCCCAATCTGTAGATGGACTACGACGCAAAAGATAATCCATATTATGAGCATCCGTATCTATAATAATACAGTTCCCTCCTATTTTCACATAATTGCCTATGACGATTTTATTGTGAGCCCATAAAACAGTACTACTCATGCCAACATTATCTCCTATTGAAATACAAGCATCATGTGTAGCATAAATCATCCCCCTTTTATTTGCACACAAAGCATTCACTCCCCAACCAGAAGAAAAATACAAATTATTTCCAATCTTGACATTAGCAGATGAGAACAAATTAATATATAGTTTACCGTGTACGACACAATGTTTCCCACATTTCACACCATACAATTTGAGACGTAAAAGATTATAATACGAACTTAAACGATTTCTTCCCCTTTTTATAAAACGAACTATACTTCTAATTATTTTGACCATATTCAAATATCTTTTGCGAAAGTTTTTCATCTTCTTTGCTCAAAACCAAAAAAATCGCAAACACGAGAAAAATATCTGTAGAAACTTTAAACCAACCAATATAGTTTATCAATAAAATCATCAAAAACATCATTTTATAATTCTTAAAACGACTAATACAAATACTAGCTGCTTTCCACATAAATAGTACAAATGTTATTGTGCCTATAACTCCGAAATAAAATATGTATCTCAAATAACCAATATCTGTACCTTTGTAATAACCATGATAAAGTGGCCCTGTATAATATGGATCAAAAAAGGATAAGGTCTTATCTGCAGGATTAGCTGCATACCCATCTCCTATCAGCCAAGTCATCCAATTATCAGGGAACACAAGCATATGATTCAATAAGATATCATTAGAATGTGTCTGCCATTTTCCTGTTTCCCACAAACTAAAAAATCCTTCAAAGCCAAAACGTATATTCCTATAAAAATTTTCATCAGTATTATATAAAAATACAAATATCGGTAGCAATACACATAAAATTCCTCCTAACCAAGCCCAAAGTTTTCTATTATTTTCTTTAAAAGAACTAGAATAGGCCCAATACACCAATGTTAAACACACTCCGATTGTAGTAGTACGAGACATCATATTACCAATTATTGAAATAACCAGAAAAGAAATTAGATAGCTGATCAATTGTATATGAGACATTTTTTCAGTTCTCGACAAAATATAACCAATCATCACAACCACAGCAGAAAAACGCAAACCAGCCACATCTAAAGAAGCTCCAATACCTGACAAGCGATCTCCTTCAGTATTTCCCATAAACGCCTCTCCACCAACAATGCTACTAATCCATTCCTGCAATGGGGGATAAATATTTTTCACCCACGCAACCAAACATTGCATTACACAAACAGCTATTAAACAATTGCATACCAAACGAACATTCACATAACCATAAGCCACATTCAACCATTTTATTACAGCATAAGCTCCACCCATCCATACCCACATGGAAATAAAATAAGTCAAAAATGAAGCATCACGTGTATTATTTATAGTCATTGTTACAAAGCTTATTAATGATACCCCCATTGCCCACAATGATAATATCAAGAAATCCTTATTCATATTAGCATTTCTTTTCAATGCCAATTCTTTTCCAAAAACCAGCAAACCTAAAACAGCCAAAACCATTTTGGTGTTTATTCCAGGAATAGCCAAAAATTCAATCGGAAAAAAATAAAAAGAAACAAGTATGATTGAGAGTATATTTATCAATAACTTATACATAAAAACATATTTTAATACAATAACTTATATGCCAATTTAAAGAGTTGACTATAAATCCAAATTATTCCATACATATTTTTCCAAGCACACCATTGCAACCAACGGTTACGCATAGGAATAACACCATTCTGTAAAATAAACTCATTCGCTTCAGGATACCATTCTTTCCACAATTTATATGATTGCACATTACCCATCAATAAAAAGGGAAACTTAGCTTCAAGTTTCAAAAATGAAATTTCTTTTCTAAAACCTTCCCCCAAAATACCAATCAATTCCTCAGAAATCCAATTAACATTATGCTTGAGCTCCTCTTTATGCTTATCTGTATACACATTGCTCATGGCATTTACATTCAACTTAATATAATGATAAAAGGCTCTTGGCACATAAACAACCTTTTGGGCGTATGCAAACAAAAGCATCATTGTCATATCTTCTCCCATCCCATATCCAGCAGGAAACAATATCTCATAATCCACATAAAGCTTACGCTGTACTAATTTGTTCCAGACATTATATTTCATCCCCCCCCCCAACATCGCCCTCAAAGCCTCATGCGCTGTATTAAAAGACGGTTGTTTCATATAGCGTTCATTCTTTTCGAAAGACAAAAACCAATCACACCATACAATATCCGCTTGTTCTTTTACCGCTTCAGTATATAAAACCTCCAACATATCTGGTTCTACAAAATCATCACTATCGCAATGAAATATATATTCTCCTTTTGCCATCTGCAATCCTATATTTCGAGAAGCAGGCAACCCCTTATTCATTTTATTCACTATAATGACTACACTATCTTGCCTATCTGGATAACGAGTGAGTACTTCGTGAAGAATTTCAATACTACGATCTGGAGTCGCGTCATTCACAAAAATATACTCTATCTCCTTTAACGTTTGCCGCATCAATGTTTCGACACAGCGTCCAATAAATTTCTCTACTCCATAAATAGGAACAATAACTGAAACTTTATATTTCATTTTATTACACTCAATTTATAATGCGATCCATCCCTTGCATAAAGCTTTGTCCGACTTAAATTCATCACAAGAATCCGGATTAAACCATACTTTCGGAGCTATAACAATTTTGTTCGAATTATGATTTAAAAAAGCACTCCACCAACTATATGTACTATTTGAAATAATATTATGCTTACATAAACTCATCAGCTGCATATCAAAATGACTTCCATATCCATCAACAGGGTTACCTTCAACTAAGGTAAAATCCATTCCTTGAAAATTTTCTTTTACCCATTCAACATTATCGGTAAAAATATAGAATCGTGGATTCTGTATTTTCTCTTTTAAAAGCGCAACTGCTTTTTGATAATATTCCATCGTACAAGTATTTTGATACCAAATACGACTCTGATAGTCTTTCCCTTTTCGCACATGAATCGCTACCGATTCACATTCTTTTATTTTCTGTTCAATACGAAGATTCATTTTATCCGAAAAAGGCAAAAAAGAAAAACATCTTTTCACTTCATCACCTACAGCTTCTACAATCGCAGCATTTAAAAAAACTCCAATAATATATTGCCCTCTCATACCCACTGGCAAAGAAGCATCAAAAGCCCCTGACATAGTTTTTACATTCGTAGACCAAGGAAAATATTTTCGACGAATTTTTGAACAAATATCAGCACCTCCACCCCACAAAAAAATCTTTAAACGTAAAGCCTGCTTTATTTCTGCATGTGGAAAAATAGCATTCCATGCCACTTTTTCATGAGCCAGTTTTGCCGAATGATAAAAATCCACTGCTACATCATATCCTTGCTTTTTCAGAAATAAATAATAACTATATTGAAACATCCGATTAGCAAGACCACAAGCCATATTAACGATAAACTTCATACTACTGCATTTTAAATTTCCCTCTTTCCATACACAAAATAGCGTACAAGAATCTTTATACGTTTCCAAAGTGACAATTGATCCAACTCATTCAAACGTGTATAAAAGAACTCAAAATAAAATTTTTCATCAAAGAAAGGTGATTTGCGATAATACTCCCACCAAACATCAAAATTGACACTATACTTTTTCCAAGGTTTGTGACCATTAAAATGAATATTTCCATGATTTATAGCAAAATCAATTGTTTCACAGGAGAATAAATCTTTCAACAACTCAGGTTTTCTCATAGCAAATAGATAGGAATAATCAGTCATGTTATACTCCAATGATAAATATAGAATACGTTCTTTACATACTATATTCAGTATATCTTGATCCTGAAATCTTAATTTTTTCTTGCTCCAAGTTTTAAATTGAGAGATCATATTTTCATTTTTAAGAACCTTAGAGTTTATAATGATAAATCCGGCCTGTATATACTTTCCCAAACTTAGTTCTTTCATAGAATGAATATATTTTTTTCCATCTTCTGTAAAATTCATACCCAACTCACGAGTCGCGGCAATATAATTATTACCCAGATCAAAATTATATACAGATGATAGATCCATTCTAAAAATGATATCCACATCTGCATAAATGATTTTATCGTATTCGGGTATTAGTTCCGGAATTAACAAACGATAATAAGTAGCCGCAGTAATCCCTCTTATTTCAAAAGCATTATCAAAAGTACCGTCCACTACTTTGTAATTTATTTTACAGTTTTTATAAAGAACAGACAATTTATTCAATTGTTCCTTTTCTAATTCTATTTTAGAGGAATATAAAATAAATATATCATAAAATGTGTCTTCCTTTGCATTCATTATTAATGATGATATACAGATACAAGCAGGAAGAATAAGATTATTATCGAAAGCAAAGACTATAGGAACAATATTCATAATAATTATTTTCTAGTTTCATATTTGACTGCCTTATTATCGAAAATAATCTGTCCACCCTCATTTTCGATAAAAGTATTATTTCCTAGACGATAAAAGCCCGATTTCCAATAATTAGAGGTTCTCAAAAATGGAGTTTTTTTAAAAAAAATAAAATGTAGATAGGGAATCTCTTTCCCATATGGATCAATTATCTTGTTATTATCTACATCAAATATCCAATGTTCGCCATCTTTAGGAAGAGGACTTGTATAGAACTCCTTGATTAAAGAATTTGAATGTAAATTATGTAACCAATTAGGTATTTTCATAAAGTTATACATCCCAAAATTAAAAGGCTTAAAAAAATATCTATATATTCGCCACAAATTAACAAAGGATTTTCTAACTAAAATACTTAACTCCAATTCGTCAAGTCCTAAAATTTTATCTGAAAGTAATTTCTGTTCCCAATCTAAAATACTGAAACACATTTTAGTATATTCTGATTCATATTTTATTATAGTAAAATGTCCTGCAATCCTATCCGCATGTGAAGTGATTAAACTATATCTACTTAGATTTCTTTCGTTTATAATGAGACTCAAATTACCATAACACAAATCCAAATCACCAAATCCCCAATGTGTATAATTCACTAATACAGATTTATGAATTACACCATAAAATGGTTTCAAGTCACATAACTTATAAGGTTTTAACGGAGAGAATTTTATATTTAATGAATTTGAAACTACTTCACAATAATCTTCAAAATCCATATAACTTATGTTAACATTTGGATATTTACACGTCGTATTATAATTATCAGTAAAAATAAACCAATCTATAGTAATATTAGGAGAAATAAACTGATTACGGTAACAAGTATAAAAAAACAAACCTATCCACTCTGGAAATTTCCCAAAATAAGGAATTATAATCGCAACCTTAAATTTTCTTTCTGGCATAATTGTTTAAAAAAAATCTATAGTAAAAAGCATATTTACCCAATATCTTATATAACAGAATTTTTAAATAGAATTTAAAAATCTTCATTAACGGGACATTTTCAAATTTATCCAATAATCTACGATTTTCATCAATACTAAAATATGTATCAATTTTCAAATCAAAACCAGGTGATGTATCAATTTTTTGCAAATCAAAGGAATAATTATCTGACTTAGAACAATATTCTCCACTACCGTCAAATCCCCAATTCCTTACTTTGGAAATAATCGGCACAACTACATATTTATTGTTTATAACAGAATACATTCTCATTGATATATCAGTTACAAAAGTTGATAAATTCTCACCTTCAATATAAGGAGTACATAAATCCATATACTCAATTTTTGACGCATTCAACATCTTCTTGTATAAACCGTCTTTAAAAACCTTATTAACAGCATTTTTCAAACAACCGTCTTTTATATCTTTATGTATCTTGTAAAATTTATCTTTCCAAAATCCTGTCCCCCACATAGGGCAAATAAAATTTTCTTTTAAAGCATTTGCCCCTTCACTAACTTTCCAACTTATTGGATAAGAATATCCAGAAACAGCAATTACGTCAGGATCAGCCTCATACTCCATCAAACATTTATCCATATATTCTATAAAGTTCGGAGAGAATTCCGCATCATCATCTGTTCTAATAAATCTATCATATTTTTCAAAAACAATATTCCGTAAAAACATCATATTTGCAAAACTACCAAGATTTTCTTTATGTTTTATTACTGTAAAACTTCTAAATTCAGAAAAATCCTGATCCAAATATTTACATATTTGCCCGTATCCTTCTTTATATTTCAACGAAGAAGGATAGTCCAAACCTATATATACATCTGTATATTTAGCCCATGTATTAACTTTTAAACTTTCTATTAACCTAACGAGATGTTGATATCTACACATTGTTGGAATTATTATTGGAGCATATGTCATAATTAAAAGAACTAATTATATTTTATCTCGTAAAATGCAAAATATTGTTTTGAATTATTTTAAAAGAATTACATGCGGTATTATACATATCTTGATTTATAACTCTTAAATTTTCTTTTATATCAATATGATTCTTTTCTATATTATCTATAAAATGACATAGTTTATCTACAAAGAAAGAATCAGTTACTTCTATAGCATATTCTTCCATTTTTAACTTTTTCATTAAGCCTCTATGTTTAGGATGATTACACAAAGCAATAACTGGAACTGAAAATCCAATAGGAAGTATTTGTCCATGACCTCTCATAGAGATAACAAACTCTGCAAATTTATAATAGGCTATTGCTTCTTGAATATGATCAAATGCATAGTAACTAAAATTCCAAATTGAACAATTTTCTAATCCTTCTATTATTTCCTCAGACATTTTAATATCTTCAAACACATGTGGTGCTAAAACGACATGATAATCCTTGATAAGTTTCTGTAATACAATTCTCAAATTTTGTATAAAAATACTCCTATTACAAATATCACCATATCTTTTATCTGATTTGTCATCTGCTATTTGAATAACAATATAATTTTTATCAAGAGGTCTTCTATACTCAGTATTTAATCCAACAAAAAAACCAGGATCAGGAACTTCATAAGGCTCAAACCCAAATTGTTCAACAACGCGCTCATAACTTCCATCATTTCTTACTGAAAAGAAACTTGCATATTTATTCGTTTCTATTATATGTTCTATAGCACGATTGGGTATCTCTTCTGTTTGCCAATAATTATTTCCTATACCATAAACAATAAACGGTATTTTTATCCTCTTAATAAATTCTTTATCAATGAGCCAAAACCATCCATTAGGCCAATGCGCTCCATGAATTATGCCACCACCACCTAATACTAATAAGTCATACCTTTTATTTACAACCTCATCTATATAATATTTATCAAAAGTTCTTCCTTGAATATTAGTATCACCTATAAAATCAACCTGTAAGAATTGACGTAAAAGATTTTTCATTCCTACCCCTAAAGCATAATCACCAATATTATAATTCAAACAATAAGTATCCAATATTCTCATATCACAATTTTATTCCATTAAAACCTCAATCATATCAACACTAAAAACTGGTATTTGACAGTTTATATATACATCTTTACGTTCTGAGAATGAGTCATCTATAAAAATTGAGTTAGAATTATCTATGTAATCTGATTTCTTTTCCTTTTCTCCAATATGAATTATTCTATCAAACAAATTTGTTAAACGAAAATGTTCCAACTGTTTATAAATATCACCAAAATGTCTAGAAAGAAGAGTTACTTTAATTCTGTTGTTCAAACATTGATAAATAAACGAAATCAGTTGAGTATTCACCAATTTACTTTCAACTACTAAACAATCATCAAAATCTATAAAGACCTCATTATATTTGATATCAATTTTGAAGACATTGTTTAGTGCACGATCCATTTCTATATTATATCTATTCTTAAAAATACAAACATCATTATTAAAAGCATCAAAAAGAGTCAATAGTGCAAAATTTATTCCACATCCTCTAAACAAAGAGGATGAACCAGCAAAACGGGATGCAACTTCTAACAAGAAAATTCTACCTTTTTCATCTCTTTTGAATTGAGCAAACCAAGCCCCCCTAAATTTAATAGTGTTATTAAGACTTTTTATTAGATGCTCAAACTCATTACTTTCATCATTATATGGTACAGTATCTACACTTATACCATTCATAACTCTTTTACGCACTCTAGGAGCATAAAACAATAATTTACCATGCCTATCTGTAAAGCAATCTACTGTATATTCTTCCCCAGACAAATATTGACATATAATGTAGTCATCATATTTCAAGATATATTCTTGAAGAGAATTCTGATTTTCTATTTTTTGTGCTCCTCTAGATCCATATCCAATATTAGGCTTACAAAATATAGGATATGAATCTACTTTTGTATATTCATATATCTTAGGTACATTTACAATTCCATCAAATATCTCATATGTTTTCTTTTTTGACAAACATATATTTACCGTATCCTTATCAGAAGCTATAATTTTACAACCTATTTTTTCTTCATTATTTTTTAATTCTGCTATAACAGAATCCATTGCAGGATAAATAGCATCTATTTTCTCTTTTATTACAATTTCTCTTATTGCATCTATAAAATTATTATCAGTAATATAAGGTAGACCACCAATATAATTCTCATATACAAACCTACCATGATCTTCAACACTACTAGCCCCTATAAGATTAAAATGAATAGAATATCTCAAAGACCTATAAATTTCCAATCCTATCTCAGAACCACAAGGAAAAACTAATATATTTTTTTTCATTATTTCAGTTTTATATAATACCAATTATTCTATCGATATCTTCATCATCCAATCCATAATACATCGGCAAACAAATAACCTGTTCTGCTTTCTCTGTTGCCACAGGAAGTTTTTCTTTATTAGCAGATTCCAATCCACGATAAGTAGAGAACTCACTTATAAGTGGATAAAAATATCTACGTCCTAATATATTATGCTCCTTCATCATAAAATAAAGTTCATCACGTGTCATACCGTACTTCTCCGCATCAACAAATATAGGAAAATAAGCATAGTTATGCCTCACCCCTACCATATCATCAAAAAATGTTATTCCATCTACATTTTTCAACGCTTTACGATATAGTTCTGCCACGTGTTTGCGCCATTCTATAGCTTTATCTACCTGCTTCAGATTGAGAAGTCCATATGCTGCACGTATTTCGTCCATCTTACTGTTAATACCAGGAGCAACAACTGTTGTTTCCCCAGCAAATCCGAAATTTTTCAAATAATCTATGCGTTTTTTAGTCTGTTCATCATGCACAATTAAGGCTCCACCTTCAATAGTATTATACACCTTTGTAGCATGAAAACTAAGAGTTGACATATCTCCAGCATTAAGTATAGACTCCCCGTTAACTTTAACTCCAAATGCATGGGCAGCATCGTATATTACTTTCAATCCATATTTATCAGCTATTTCCTGAATTTTTTGTGTATCGCATGGATTTCCATATACATGCACTGGCATAATGGCTGTAGTTCGCGGAGTAATGGCTGCTTCTATCTTTTCTGGATCAAGATTACAAGTAACAGGGTCTATATCCACAAATACAGGTTTTATGCCATTCCACCATAACGAATGGGTCGTAGCTACAAAACTAAACGGAGTGGTTATCACTTCTCCTGTAATGCGTAATGCCTGCAATGCTGTTATAAGAGGTAATGTTCCGTTTGTGAAAAGACTTATGAAAGAGACTCCTAAATAATCACAAAGGGCTTTTTCCAATTCCTTATGATAATATCCATTATTTGTTATCCATTTTCTTTTCCATATATCTTCAAGATATACATTAAATTCTTCCAAAGATGGCATCAAAGGTGATGTCACCGTAATCTTTTTTTCTGCCATACTGCTATATTTTTAAGATTTTCCTTATACAGCGTTTGAAAAGATACTTATATCTGTAATAAATAAGCAAATGTTCATACGTCAAACATTTCTCTTTGTATTTGTTTGAAGTACAAGAGTTCTTCAATCTATTTTTTACATCTCTATATAAATCGTCTATTCCGTTATCTTTAAGTGTTAACAATATTTCTTTTATCGATAATGGATATCTGGATATATAACTTGTGTTAGAGAAAAAGAAACTTAAACCCTCATTTAATAAGTAAAATTTCCTTTTATAATCTGCAGACTTATCAGATAAATTAAAACACAAACGAACTATATCTAGAATATCTCCCCACAAGCTAGGATTAAAATTCATTGTTACAGAATTACTTTGCTTTCTATATGCATAAAAAATCTCTGGCAAGAACATGCATCTTAAATCATTCATCAATATATTCAAATAAAATTCCACATCTTCAAGGTACTTACGCTTTATATTAAATCTTATGTTCCCAATTCTTTCTTTCTTTATCAAACACAAACATAAAAAATATTCCCCACATAAAATTTTCTCTAAAAATGTTATTGAATCCACAACTTTATTTGAAATTTTACGAGAATTATCTGGAACAAACAAAATTTCATCAAATTCACCAACCTCCTTATACCCTGCCCGAACAATATCCAAGTTATATTTTTCAGCAAGCCTTATCATTTTTTCTAATATAGAAATATCACACCAATAATCATCAGAGTCTAAAAATATAACATATTTACCTTTGGCTATATCTAAAGCCCTGTTTCGGGAATCTGAAACTCCTGTATTATTCTTATTAATCATATAAATTCGGCTATCCGATAAGAAGTATCTTTTACACAATTCATATGTATTATCAGTACTACCATCATTTATCAAGATAATTTCCCAATTATTATATGTCTGACTTATAACACTATTCAAACATTTTAATATATATTTTTCTGTATTATATATTGGTATTATAATCGAAATTAAATAATTCATACTGTATTTTTTACTTTATAATACATCTAGTCCTCATTAACATAATATCTCACTATTAATATTTATTTAAGAGAAGTATCCAAAAACAACAAAGACTTCATTTGTAACATACTAAGTTTGTCGGATATTGCATTATAATCAATTAAAGAAAAATTACCAGAATATTCATTGGATGATATTACCAATCTATCTTTTAATGAAAATAATTCTAATAAAGAATTAAAGCGACTTAATCCTCTTTCCTTATTACCTACAACAATAAATTGTTTCTTAAAAATAATAGAAAACACACTTCCATGAAAAGAATCAGTAAGCACAAACTCAGAACTTTCAAAATAACGAAGCCACTGTTCAACGGATATTTTTATTTGTTTATTTAATGGAAGTTTTTCGTCTATTTCATTAGGACTATTAATCCAAAATGGAACTAATTTTTTATCTTTAGCTATTCTATTAACCAATGAAATTTTTTCATCAGTCTTATCCAATATATATACCAACATATTACCGTGCAATTGATTTGTGTTAGATCTATCTATCAAATTCACGTAATCATCCATCGAAAGTAACAATGTAGGGTCAAGCATCTGTACAGCGGATGAATTAAAAAATTTTCTACATAAATCTATACCAGAAGACTCCCGTACAGATACAGCATCAAATTTTTGTAAGAGTTCAGAACATTTATTCAATTTTTCCACTGAATATTCATAACAATTATCTAAGCCAAAAGAAGCTGCATATGCAATACGTTTTATCTTAGCATTACCTAAAAAAGAAAGAAACGCCTCCTCTATAGGTTGAGAATAAGCTGGACGCCACACTTGATCACTTCCGACAACTACTACATCAAATTTATACGCTATATTCTCAGTAAATTTTCTACATTTATATTGATGTATATATTGATTTATAAATCTTTCTATATTCTTCCTTCTTAGTTCGTGAGGAGCTTTCCATATTACAATCTCTTTTCCTAAGATATATCGTTTTACTATCCTCTTACATACGGCTAAAGGATATATAATATAATATGAATATCCGTAACGAACCTTTGTAAGTACTTGCACCTCATGCCCCATGCGTTCCAAAACTGTTTGTAAAGCATAACATTGCAAAATTCCACCATAATTTGTATCCAAAGGCTGAGTTAGAATTGCTATTTTCATAATAACGTATAAAGTTTCCTAATAATACGCATAAGTACTGATTTACTTACAACAGCAGTATACGACACATAAAAACCCTTCACATGAAAGATTGAAAAGAAAAATTTTCTATTTACCGGTTTATTCACGGAATGAGTAATATTCGGATTAAAGGCAATGACTTCATCACACTTTTGCTCTTGTAATTGACAGTCCAAACTTTTCAGCAGAGAAAGGGCATAATCGTTGTGAACCAAAATAAGTCCGCACCCTTTATCATCATCCATCTCAGGATGAAGCCGGTCGACTCCCCAAAAATCGGCTAACGTGATATCACTTTGTGTATGATAAAGTTTGGCTGGGCATACATAACAGCTGGAACGTAAGGACAAATTGGATAGGAATACATTCATATAAGTGTTATTGTAAAAAGGTGCTATATCCTTTTTCCCATTCTGATACTCTATTTTTACATGATATTTCTTCCAACCTTTTTCTTTTGATCTAAAACTGATATCCGTAATCTTATCTACCCAGGAGAACGATACACCTCGTCTAATATGATAAGCTTCACATACCGACTCGTACAAATATTTTTGCCATACCTTAGGACTAGGTACTCCATGACAGACTATATCTACAGTCAACAGATTTTGATAAGGCTTACGGAGAAAATTCTTCAGTCCAGCTATCTGACAAGGCGTACCAGAGAACAGGACTTCTCGACCTTCATCCAGGAACTGTTTGGCCTGTAAAAAGGTATCACCAATATAACTTTGTACATATTTGGACCCACGAAACCGAGAAAGTCCTTCTCGGGTCTCCACATAAGTATGTACCACATTCCATTGATCATCAAAGCTTGCACCAAATACCACTCCATTTTTCTGAAGTATATGCTCTGCTATCAAAGTGAATATGCCTCCAGAAGAACTCTGCAAGCGGACATCCGTGTCATTATTGATGCCAGCATAAACCGATGGAGGCATTGTAGAAGAAGCAGGATGCAACATGGGGCATACTTTCTCACACCAATGACAGTCGATACACCGTAACAAATCTACTTGCGGATATAAAAATCCTTCCTTATCAACTTTCAAGGATATACAGTTCTTGGGACAAGCACTACGGCACGCCTCACATCCGCAACACCTAGATTTGTCGGTAATCCTAATCATAAGAAAAGTTTCTGTCTTATCAAAACTACTCTGTTTTTAATGAATTTACGTTCATTACGACTACAACCTATAAAATAGATAGCTGTAGCAGAACTCAGAGTCGTAAGCATACACATCAACAAAAAGCGCACAACACTATCTGCCATCTGCATATACAATAGCGCAGGAACAACAGTGGCAGCCAAGGTGACACACAGTACATTAATACAGACATTATGTAAATAACGCCCTATAGAAAGCCCTACCATCCTGTGTAAAAACAGAAGACGGAGAAACAAACATGCTACTGCTACAACCAAAGCCACAATCATTGTTGATTCCGGTTGAAATCCCATTTTTAAACAGACATAAGACAAAGGAAAATTCATCAGCAACATACCACCCACAGCAAGCTGATAATTACGGATTTTACCTGTCGACACCTGTAAATTAATCAAGGTATTGGACAAGATATCACACATCGTTACAAGCAAAATGAGCCGTACAAAATTGACAGTATGCTCAGGATAATGTTTCAGCCACAAGGTCAATACAAAGTTAGCTTCGAACAGCATAGGCAAAGCAAACAACAAGAGTATATAATAAGAAAATCTTGAACCTCTTTCCACCAATGAGAACATATAATTATAATTGCCAGCCGCATAAGATTTCGTAATTTGGGGATTGAGAGCCGTCATAAAATTATTTGAAAATGAAACCAACACATTATTAACTATATTAGCAATTCCACGAGCCGCATTGACAATCGGCCCCATAAACATATTCAACAAAATATTTACGCCCTGATCTTTCAACAGCCCGGCAGTACTACCAATAAAATTCCAACCCGCAAACGAACTCATCTCTTTCCAACAACTGGCATCAAAACTTAATTTTAATTTACACTCCTCAAAATTCCGCGTACAATAACTCCAATAAATGGCTTGCATAATGCATACTACACCAACCAAAAGCAAAGCATACACGACCAAACGATCAAACTCTAATCCTGAGTATGCTATAAACAATACTATTAGTAATTTAAGTACAACATCAAATATGCCAATATAGGCAAATGCACTCATCCTTTCATGAGAAACGATGGATGCACTGAACGGTACACTCAAAAGATTAATCACAAACGTAAAAACAGAAGCATGAAAAACCCAGTTCGCTGCATATAACCGATTTGCAGGTATAGTCATGTGAGTGTTCAAGAACCAAAGACCTATGGTCTCGCTTAGCAGGACAATGATAACTGCCAATACGACTTGAATGGTCAAAGAAGTAGAAAATACTCTTTTCAAGCCTTCCATATCTCCCTTTCCTAATTCAAACGTCAAAAAACGGCTTACAGACGATGACAGGGAATTAGAAATCATGGAAAACATCGCCACCACTCCTCCAACGACATTATAGATACCATAGTCTTCTACTCCCAATGCCTGCAACACGACGCGGGAAGTATACAAGGACACCAGCATGCCAAAAAGCATACGAACATACAGCATCAAAGTATTCTTGGCTATCCTTTTCGTATTTTCTCTTTGAGAACCCTCCATGTCGCTATTTCTTTAACGGTAAAAACGAATATTCTCTTTTCAGCCCCTTCCGTTCTGCGCCAATCTTTTCCTTCAATTCCTGTGAACTCTTCGGACTGACCTGGATATCGCACAGCAGTTTATCGATCTCCCTGCAAGCCTCTGCAATATCCTTAAAGTCGCCTACGGACGGATCATTATATATCTGAGTGAAATTGAGACCTGTACTTTTCAATACCTGAAACAAGATATCTGCCGCGCTGTCAAAATCTTCTGCAAGAAAGGCATTTCTGGCTTTTCCGTACCAGAATTCCAATGACCGGGTCATCGCGAAAAGATCCAACTGGCTCTTGGGAACGAAAAAACAGGAACTGATCTCTTTGCTCAACTCCAATAATTCCGGCACTGCATGATTCTTCTCACTTTCGATCATCTGAGCCTGATGGCGGTATTGAATGTATTCTTCCACATTCTCAAATGTTTCCTTGGAAATACCGCTTATGGCGAGAGTCACTCCTCCCAACGTGGTAATAAAACATTTGTTACGGGAGATACGCACCTGATAGCCTTCCATCCCGGCCAAAACACCGGAAGTCACCTTTACCAGAACATGACCGGAAGAATAATAATCGAAAGAATGGGGCATAAAACGGATACGGTCCGGATCTATTTCGGATATGCGCATAAACATCTGCATCTTACGATGGGGGATCACGGCCGCCTTATGGGTGACACAGTCCTTTGACAAATAAACACCGGGGATATTGTCCTTAAGATAGGCTTCAATCCTGGAAGGGATACCCTGAATAAATATCAGGCCAGGAATGGTAGGACGTTCTTTCTGCTTAACACCGTGTTTTTTACGTTTGTAAGTTATATTTTTATGAATGTAAGTTCTGAATCTTTCGCTAATCTTTTTCTCGATGAATCCAATCTGAGAATAAAAAACAAAACAATAACACCATGATAACTCTTTCTCACCATCAGGCCAAACTCCTTTTTCCGGCTCAATCTGATTTGATCCGCTATTAGAGTCGCCCTCCACGGCATTAGAAAGAGTATCTGAACTATACAGTGACATCGATTCTCTTCTAACTATGTTGATTACAAGTAAAGACTGCTGTATGACAGCAATTTTACATTAAAAAATCCAATAAACCACTCATTTCCAAGAAGTAAAAAATATCCTACCTAACCCTACGTCTCTTAAAAAGAGAAGTATCATTCAACAACACTTTATCCGTAGAAATATTAATATAGCCTTCTTATCCCATCTTATCCTTAACAAAAGGATGATGTTTTCTTTGCAAATGTAAATATAATAAAACGAATAAAAAAATTTTTGTTGTTAATTTTATTCTACATGGCTCAAATAAATTCAGACGTATTTTTTACACTTGAATTATAAAATACAATATAACACACTATAAAAGAAATAATTATAAAACAAAACAAGGTTTTTGTCTTACGAATAACAAGAAACAAGCACCACAACACTTATAGTATGGATTTTCATTCAACTCTTTTAAAGAAAAGAGTGAAACAGAAGTTAACCATAATAGTCTGAAAATAATCATCATATCGGCATTGTCAGTTACATTGTGCTCCCATAATGACAAACAGATTCCCGGCATATCTCTGAATGAGGTCACAAACCACACCTAAATTATTTTACCATTTTGGATTGGAAAGAACAAAACCTGATTCTCTCCCTTCAATACCAGTTGCTCCAAAACCCCTTCACCCCTTCACTTCCCTGTATTCATGCGGCTTTCAGGGTGAAGGATCACCCTTCACCTGCCATCCGGTGGTTCACGACTCCTTCACCTGCTCCTTCATCGGCCTTCAGAAGCGGTCAGTACGTTGCAGACGGAAAAATCACCGTTTTTCAGAAATCCTGACATTCTGAAAAAAGTAAAGCTTACTTTTTAAAAAGTAAACCTTACTTTTTTGAAAGTAAACCTTACTTTTTCGAAAAGATGCCGAAGATGATCCGGACAATCCGGTATTTTCAGCAGACATTCAGGTTTTCGGTAATGAATCCGGCATGCCGGCTGATGAAGGGTAAACATTCATCTGTAACATTATGTATATCAACGAGATAAAAACACAAATGAAGAGGTGAAGAGGTTTTTCAGGTTTTCGCTTTCTTATTGGTGGTTACTGCCGGTCTTGAAGCTGACCGCGACACCCGATTTCCCGCTGATTTCCGGCTCTGAAAAAACCGCCCTCAGGGATTTTCATGGGACCAAACCGGTTTAATGCAACCATAAAAGACCATGAATGACCAAAAGAGCCGCAAAGTGACCATTAGTGACAGCCGGACTTCTGCCGGACCGTATCTTTGTAGTAAAAAGAAAGGGAAAGATGGGAACAACAGAAAAAACGGAAATACGGAAACAGGCCATCAGACGGGTTCTGACCCGTTGGATCAACAACAGAAAAGCGGAAACCGAAAAAGAAACGGCTCCTCAAACTGAAACTGCAGCAAACGCCGTTACCGGAAAAACGGACTGCATGGAAAAACCGGTTCTTACCGACAATGAAAAGCCTGCAGCCGATCACAGTGAAAACGGAATGACTTCTCCGGCACCGGATCTGCCGGCAACGACCGGACGGGAGCAGGCGCCAGCCGCAACCGTGTCATCACGGGATGCCCGACCTTACCGGGAAGATACCGGTCCAGCCGATCCGCAGGCACCGTGTGGGATGGATACGGACATCAGGCAGCCTCCCTGACAGCCATCAAAAAAACCGGATGACCTCACGGCCATCCGGCATCAATCAAAACAACCAATAAACAGGATTCCTGTCTGCCAACCTGTGTGGCAGAAAGAGGAAGCTCTTTATCTTACTTAAAACCATTTATCTTACAAACAAGAGTTCACGGTATTTTGGCAATGTCCACATACGGTCATCCACGATCAGTTCAAGCTTGTCGATATGGTAACGGATCTGCTCAAGCATCGGAGCCACCGTGTCGTGATAGGCTATCGCCTTTTCGCGTTCGGACATGATTCTGTTGGCTTTCTTACGGGCCTCAACCATGGTGTCGACATGTTCCTTGATGTAGGCCGTACGCTCTGCAATCTGTCTGATAATAGCCATGTTTTCAGCCGAAAGCTTGGCTGCCTCTTCTTCGCTGAAGAGTGTCTTCATCTTGTAGACATTATCAATCAGTTTGCTCTGGTATTCCGTCGCTACAGGTACGATGTGGTTCATCACCAGATCGCCCAGCACGCGGGCCTCGATCTGGATTTTCTTGGTATAGGTCTCCCATTTGACTTCATTACGGGCTTCAAGTTCCTTCTTGGTCATCACACCGGTTGACTCGAACATGGCCACATTCTCAGGACGGAGATAACTGTCGAAGATGAGCGGACAGCTGGTCTCACAGTCCAGACCGCGACGGGCAGCCTCTTCCTTCCATTCGTCGCTATAGCCATTGCCGTCAAAACGGATAGGCTTGCTCTCCTTGATATAGCGACGGATCACCTGCAACAATGCCGGAATCTTTTCCTCGCCTTTGGCGATAAGTGCATCCACCTCATTCTTGAAGCAGACGAGCTGTTCTGCCATGGCGGTATTGAGGGCGATCATCGCACTGGCACAGTTGGCTTCCGAACCGACGGCACGGAACTCGAAACGGTTGCCGGTAAAGGCAAACGGCGATGTACGGTTACGGTCGGTATTGTCAATCAGCAATTCCGGAATCTGCGGGATATCCAGTTTCATGCCGTGCTTGCCGCCCAACGAAACAAGTTCCTCGTCGGAAGACTCTTCCAGATGATCGAGCACACGGCTCAACTGTGTACCGAGGAATGAAGAGATGATGGCTGGAGGTGCTTCATTGGCACCCAGACGATGGGCATTGGTAGCGCTCATGATGGAAGCCTTCAACAGACCGTTATGACGATAAACCGCCATCAGGGCATTCACAATGAAAGTAATGAAGCGGAGATTGTCTTCCGCCGTCTTGCCCGGCGCCATCAGCAGAATACCGGTATCCGTACCCAATGACCAGTTGTTGTGCTTGCCGCTACCGTTGACTCCCTTGAAAGGTTTCTCGTGTAGGAGGACACGGAAGCCGTGTGAACGGGCTACCTTACGCATCAAAGACATGATGAGCATGTTATGGTCGACGGCCAGGTTACACTCCTCAAACACGGGAGCCAGCTCGAACTGGTTGGGCGCCACTTCGTTGTGACGTGTCTTAACCGGAATACCCAGTTCAAGGGCCTTGATTTCCAGATCTTTCATAAAAGCTGCCACACGGGTCGGGATGGCACCGAAATAGTGGTCTTCGAGCTGCTGGTTCTTTGAGGCTTCATGTCCCATCAGGGTACGGCCGGTCAGCAGCAAATCGGGACGGGCGGCATAAAGTCCTTCGTCAACGAGGAAGTATTCCTGCTCCCAACCCAGATAAGCCATCACTTTCCTGACATCGGGATTGAAATAATGACAAACATCCACAGCGGCCTTGTTGACAGCGCTCAGCGCTTTCAGCAACGGCGCCTTATAATCGAGTGATTCACCGGTATAAGCGATGAAAACGGTAGGAATACAAAGTGTGTCGTCTACTACAAAAACAGGTGATGAAGGATCCCATGCACTGTAACCGCGGGCCTCGAAGGTGTTACGGATACCGCCATTGGGAAATGATGACGCATCGGGTTCCTGCTGTACGAGCAGCTTGCCGGAAAACTCTTCCATCATTCCGCCCTTGCCGTCCGGTTCCACAAAGGCATCATGCTTCTCGGCCGTACCTTCCGTAAGGGGCTGGAACCAGTGGGTGTAATGGGTCACACCCAGTTCCGTCGCCCAGCGTTTCATTCCTGCGGCAACTTCATCAGCCACACTTCTGTCGAGCGCTGCTCCATTATCAATAGCGTCAACCAAACGCTCATATACCTTAGCAGGTAAGTATTTGAACATCTTCTCACGATTGAACACATACTTGGCAAAATATTCACTCGGACGTTCTGCCGGTATCGACACTTCATGAGCTTTGGCCTGAAAGGCTTTTTCTACCACACTGAATCTTAATGTTGACATACTTAATTAGTTTTATAATGAAACAATTCTTGTTTAATGGTTATTATTTTGATCTGTATATTATCGTTTTAATGGTTATAGGCAGATTCTCCATGCTCGTAAACATCAAGGCCTTCTTCCTCCACCCGTCTGTCTACACGGATGCCGACACACTTGTCAACCACCACATAAAGGACGTAAGTGATCACGGCACTGAAAACAATGGAAACGACAGTTGCCACGATCTGAACCCAGAGCTGATGCCAGTCGCCATACAGCGCACCTTGCACACCGCCCTCTCCCGTTATGGCACGGGTAGCAAACACTCCGGTCAATACAGAACCGATTATACCGCCCATACCGTGCACTCCGAAAGCATCGAGGGCATCGTCATATCCGAAATAGGGCTTGACCACTGCCACCATAAAGAAACAGATAACCGGTGTGATGAAGCCGATGCAAACAGCACCCAGTATGCCTACCGTACCTGCAGCCGGTGTGATGGCCACCAGTCCGGCCACTGCTCCCGTACAGGCTCCGACCGTGGTCGGTTTCTTGTTGCAAAGCCAATCCATAGCCATCCATGTCACGGCTGCAACCGAAGTGGCCAGATGGGTCACCAGAAAGGCATTGGCGGCCAAACCGTCTGCTGCCAGACCGCTGCCGGCGTTGAAACCGAACCAGCCTAACCAAAGGAAACTTGTACCCAGGAACACGAAAGTGATGTTATGTGGCAAAATGGGGTGACCAACCTTGTAATCTTCACGCTTGCCCAGCATAATGGCCATGACAAGGGCTGAGATTCCGGCATTGATATGCACGACTGTTCCTCCGGCAAAGTCAATGGCTCCCATCTGCTGCAGGAAACCGCCTCCCCATACCCAATGGGCCATGGGCAGATAAGCCAGTACCACCCACAGGAGAATGAACACGGTGTAACCCGAAAACTTGATTCTTTCGGCAAACGCACCGAGAATCAGCGCCGGCGTGATCAGGGCAAACATACACTGGAACATGACAAAGGTCAACTCGGGAATGTTCCCTGTAGTCAGGGTGTCGAGTCCTATCCCGTCAAGAAAAGCCTTGTCAAATCCGCCTATCACTGCTGCCAGCGGATGACCTTGTTCTGCAAAACTGGTATCGAAAGCCCAACTGTAACCGAAAACAATCCAGATAATGCTGACCGCAGCGACAATAAACAGAGTCTGCATGATCACACTCAATATGTTCTTCTGTCTGACCAGACCACCATAGAACAGGGCGATGCCCGGTATACTCATCAACAGCACAAGAATAGTAGCCGTGATCATCCAGGCCGTATTTCCGCTATCCAATACGGGGGCATCTGTCTGTGCAGAAGCCGACAAAGAACACATCAAACACATCAGAAATGCCGCTATCCACCTTCGTATATATTTAGTCTTCATAATCATAAGCTTTAAAATGTTCGTAATTTTATTTGTGTTTCACCTGACGCACAGTCTGTCTGCTGCAGGCCTGCTATTTCTCCTGTTCGGCATTATACAAGGCAATGTCACCTCTTTCTCCCGTACGTATCCGCACCGCATCTTCCACCGGAATGACAAAGATGCGTCCATCGCCGATCTCCCCGGTATGGGCTGCCTTACAAATAGCCTGGACGGTCTTCTCCACATTCTTCTCCCTGACCACGATGGAAATCAGGATACGTTCGATACTGCTTGTGTCGTAAGCTACACCACGGTAAATTCTACCCTCGCGCGTCTTGCCTACCCCGCGGACATCATAATAGGAAAACCATTCGATGTCGGCTGCCAGGAGCGCTTCCTTCACATCCTCAAACCTTGAACGTCTGATAATCGCTTCAATCTTTTTCATAACCTTTTCCCTTTTATGTTCTATATAAAAATGTTATCCTTAATCTTATTACCTTTTCTGACTATACCTGCCAAACTTCTACGTACTATTTTTCTCTCTATTTTTTCCTCATACTACAGATGCAGGCCCAATATGATATGGAAATCTTCAGTAGCCGGATTACATACTGCCTGGACGGATAACGGCAAGCTGAACTTTTCCGTCAGCGGTATTGACTTCTCGGCTTTCAGACTTACGCTACTGACTTCGAATCCTCCGGCACCTCCATTATAAAAGGATGTGGCCCACGGGGTAGCACCGACTTCGGCCTTCCAATCCACGCCGGCCCATGAAAACGGAGCAGCGATGCTGAAATAAGAAGAATAGGCACGATCCCCATTGTCCTTGCGACCGTCATTTCCTCCGATATTCGTATACCAGTTGAGTGCCATAAATCCGAAATCATAACCGATCTGGGCTTCCCAGACATGGCTCGTTTCTGCTGAACCATAATGGAAATAATTCCGACCGAGATCCAAACCTGTCTTGAAATTGGTGGACTTGTCAAACCAATAGTCCGTAACCGACACGCTGAATCCCTTGCAGGCATACCCCAGAGTCCAGTCCAGTTCTTTCGTATCATCACGGTCAAAACCTACGGAACCCCATGCCGTCAAAGAAAGCCCCTTCCATGAAACCGAAGCCGACGGCTGGATACTGACTCCGCCCAAATCCTGACCACGCCATATATAACTGCTGACCAGATCACCACCTACAGCGGCTTCCGCCTTATCCTGTGCTGATAAAGGAGCTGCCAGCAAGAATGACAAACCTCCCAGAATAATAGTTTTAGCTGCTTTTTCCATATATTTCTACATTTTTTTAGTTAGTAACTTCAACTTCAAGAGGCCGCGCGACTTATAACATTTTGAGAGCTATTTTTAAATTAGCAACTCATTTTGTTATTCAACACTGCAAAGTTAAATCATTTTGAAAGCTTTTTCAATATTTTAAAGATATATTGAAAAACAAAAATCAAAGAATTTACAAACAGACTAAATTAATGAAATATCAATATCAATTTTAAACAAAACAAGTGCAAAATATAACAAATAGTAAGCAGTAAAAAGAAAAGGAGATATTTTCAGACGCTTCCCATCACATACAACCACCCTAAAAAACCTCATCGGAAGACCTCATCGGCCGTCTGGTCCGGCATGTTTGTCAATCCAATAGTTTTTTATAGTTTTGTGTCTTGAAACCAACTCTGAACCTTATGTCAAGCATGACTCCCACAGCGAAAGACCCCATTCTGGAAAAGCACCGTTTCAGCAATGACGGCAACAGCTTTGACCTTATCCGTTACTATCTGGCACTGATGGTTATCCTTACCCATTACGATGCACTGACGGGAACGGATCACTTTAATCTTTGGATTGGCGGCGGTGAGGCTGTAAGCGGTTTTTTCATCATCAGCGGCTTTTTCGTCTACAACAGCTATATAGCCCGGCCCGATACGGTCCTTTTTACCATCAAGCGTATTTTGAGGATCTGCCCGCCTTATTTCTTCATTGTGCTGCTTTGTGCCTTCGGCGGAGCTGTCATTTCATCGGAAAACGGTCTTGACTATTTCACGTCAGCCCAGTTCTACCGTTATCTTGCAGCCAATCTCTCTTTTCTGAACTTCATCGAGCCTTCCCTACCCGGCGTTTTCGAAGGGCAGACCTTTCAGGCTGTCAATGGTGCCTTATGGACCATGAAGGTTGAAATCCTGCTGTACGCGACCATCCCGCTGACCTATTACCTGTTCAAACGTTATCACCGGATCGCCGTACTCGCCGGCCTGTTTGCTTTTTCTTACCTGTACAGCGGTTTGTTCCGTCATCTGTATGCGGAAAGCGGCAACTCCCTGTATCTGATGCTCGAAAGACAAGTCGGCAGCCAGCTGATCTACTTCTATGCCGGAGTCGCCGTATTGTTGTTTTTCAATCAGATAGAACGCCATATCAAATGGCTGCTTCCGTTAGCTGCTGTCCTGTTCGTATTCCGCTATGACCTGACTCCGCTACTATACCTCAAACCTTTCAGCATGGCCATCCTGCTATGCGGCATCGCCTTTCACACCCCTTTCCTGAGGTTTGCAGGAAAATTCAAGAACCTGTCTTATGGTCTGTATCTCTTCCATTATCCGGTTATCCAGACTGCTATCCATTTCGGGGTGACCGATTACGGGATGCCCGTCGCCCTGACTTTCATCCTTATCTGTACGGTCATCATGTCTTATCTGTCACTGAGGTTTCTGGAAGAACCCGTCTGGAAATGGTACAAAAAAAGGCAAGCCTGAGCCCTTGGGGTCCGGCGGACACCGTTTCCCTGTCAAAAGAGCCGCCGCTTGCCGCCTGCTATCGGGGAATCCCCCTATCTTATACACCAGCGCCTGACGGAGCAGGGCGTCCTTACCGCCTTGCAGGCTTTCAAGGCACTGTTTAATAAAATCCTCACGTTATTTTGGGGCTTCCATTTTTATTTTACTGCCTTCGCGGGAGAAGCACCATAAACCTCCAAAGGTCAGCAAACCATTCAACAGCAATAATTCATAACCGAACTTATAGCCCCAACAGGCCTGTGACAGGCTGTCAAGGACGTAACAACCCAACGGAGCAAGAACACAAACAAGCGGTACCATCCGGCTATCTGGCATACGTTTAGTGAAAAGACCGAATCCGAACAATCCCAGCAACGGACCGTAAGTATAAGATGCCATCACAAAGATGGCCACGATCACACTGGAATTATTGACTTTCTCGAACAGCAGGATAAAACCGATAAAGCACAAGGCCAACAAGGCATGTACCCGTTTACGGACCCGTTCCGGCGAAGCAAACTTACGCTCCACATCCAATATATCCACGCAAAAGGTTGTAGTAAGAGCTGTCAATGCGGAATCCGCACTACTAAAAGCGGCCGCAATAATGCCAATGGTGAACAGGACCAGCACCCCCTTGCCCAAATAGCCTTCTGCGCAGAACAACGGCAGCAGGTCGTCTCCCCGCGACGGAACCGGAATACCTTCCTTTGAAGCCAGCGTCAACAGCAATACGCCCAGTGCCAACAGCAGGTAATTCAAGGGAATAAATACAAAACCATACGTACACATGTCCTTTTGTGCATCCCTGAGATTTTTACAGGTCAGGTTTTTCTGCATCATATCCTGATCCAGACCGGTCATCACTATCACAATAAAAATTCCGCTCAGGAACTGCTTTACAAAATGACGGGGCGAGCTCCATTCGTTCCATTCGATCCATTGACTGTACGGGCTACTCTGAACAAAATGCCAGGCTTCATTCAGACTGAAGCCGTTCAAACGGCACAGTTCATAAACCATCCAGACCAAAGCGACCATCAGACACAGGGTCTGAAGGGCATCCGTCCAGACTAAAGACCTGATTCCGCTGCGGAAGGTATAAAGCCAGATGAGAAAAACCGTGGCCACGGCCGTAACCGCGAAAGGAATTCCCATACCGCCAAACACGTACTGCTGCAAAATGAGACACACGATATACAATCTGGCCGCAGCGCCCAACATTTTGGACAACAAAAAGAATGACGCACCCGTACGATAAGCCATACGGCCAAACCGCAAGTCCAGATAAGTATAGATGGAAGTCAGTTTAAGCCTGTAATACAACGGCAACAGGACAAAAGCCACGACCAGATACCCCAGAAAAAAACCCACACACATTTGCATATAGGTCATATTTTCCGTGATAATCATACCGGGCACTGACACAAAAGAAACTCCTGAAACAGATGCTCCAACCATACCAAAAGCGACCGCCCACCATGGCGACCGCCTGTTTCCACGGAAAAATGCGTCGTTATCTCCCTTTCCACCCATAATCCTTGATATGAGACAAAGCAGAAGAAAGTAAATAACGACGGTCAATAGAATATAGGACGCATTCATCTACAATCCGTTCTTTCCTTAATCCGTATTCCGATCTGTTTCATTCTTACAATGCACACGCCCCATCAACACAATCGGGACTGATCCGGCCGCCGTATTCGGGATGACGTTTCAACCACACGGCCGCATAGGCGCAAGTAGCCACAGGCGTCAGTCCGTGTTCCAGTGCATAATCGTATGCCGCCTTTACCAGACGTGAAGCAATCCCGCGTCCGCCAATGGCTTCGGGCACGATAGTGTGCCTGATATCCATCTGTCCGTTCTCTATGACATAATCCACATGAGCCGTTTCACCATCTTCAATCAGAATGAAACGGTTCTGCTCCGCAATATGTTCAATCATTTTTTCCATATCCGTTCTTTTTTATTCAAAGACCCATCCTTCGGCCACCAGTGCCCGAATGACATTCATAAAATTCTCCACTTCCAGTCCTCTGTCTACCAGATCCTCAAAATCGGAGGCCAAGACTTCTTTCCATGTTCTGTTACCATCCACCTTACTGTCGGGATCTATGCTGAGATACAGACTGAGGGCTTCCTTCAGATTGCCCTTGAGTACACAACAATGGGCATAGTTGCTCACAATATAGGGATCATTACGGAACAACTGCGGCAAATTGCCATAAATAAGCTCTGCCAAGGCCACCTGTCCGTTAATGACGGCATAATAAAGTCCGTCTGCCAGCGCATTGATTCCCTTTTCCGAAGTGCAAAAACTATCAAACTGGCGCACACTGAGAATCCGGTTCAGTTCGAAGACCTCCGGATTCAAATCCTTGGCACATTTCGCAATGATATATTCCGGATTGACCTCATCATTCAGCATGGACTGGAACAGGGTTTCATTGGGTAACTCCGGAGCGCTGTCATTCAACGGCAGGAAACATTCCCAATACAAATTAAACGGACGAACGATACCATTGCGGTCCAGATAATCAATGCTCAACGGACGGTAATTCATCACCGCTTCAGCCAGCTTGGCCTGCAGCCGTTCGAGATCGTCACGATTATCAGGACTGAACTTCTGCTTGTCTTCTAAATAAGGGGAATCCAGACCTTCCGCCTTCACGATATCCTCACAACCGACGGCATAGGAAATGCCCAGCACATAATCTGTTCCCAGCAAACGTCCGTTTTCAACAGACAAGGTAGACGTGTCAAACAGGCACTGACTCATATACGGTTTTACCGTCAACCTCAGACATGGCTTATTCCGCTCTTCCTCACTCAAGTTTTTCAATATGTCCGGCCAGCAGGATTTGTCCGTCTCTCCGGCCTCAACGGGCACCGACGGAGAAACCTTGGGCGCCTTTTCCCTGATACCCTCTCCCATCTCGCGGATAAGCGCATTCAGTCTGGCAATCTCTTCCTCCGCAGTTTGCAGTTTCTGGAGCTGTTCCTTGTTCTCCTGACGCAGATTCACCCGTTCCGTCTCTAGACTGACCAGTTTGTCACGCAAGGCAGCATTATCAGACTCGGCTGATTCGTTTTTCCGTGCCATCATCCTGCTTTCCTGCTCCATAGCCACCAATTTGTCCTGCACACGCGCCAGATCGCGCCGTGTACGCTCCTCCAGACCCTGATAATCCTGATCCTTCCGGTTCAATTCCTGCTTGATCTGCTCGCAGGTGTTTTTCCACTGCGCCACTTCATTTTCAAGTTCAGCCTTTTCTGTCTGAAGGGTCATCATACTGTTTTTCTCCTTCTCTGCACGTGCCATTTCCGAAGAAGCCTTTTCCGCCAATATGGTCTCGACTTTTTTCTCGGCTTCCCGACTCTGGCTTTCCATCTGTTCCTTCAACTGGGCGAGCGCTTTCTCCAAGGTATCGACATGGGCACGGTTCTCATCTTCGTTCTGACGTTTTTCGGCATTAAGCTGCAATGTTTTCTGTTCCGCATCGGCCAGTCTTTTCTTCAACGCCTCGCTCTCGTCAGTCATTTGACCGATTTTCTGCTCATAGTTCCGTGCTGCATCATTAAGCTGAGTCTGTATGTCATTGAGTTGCAGTCGCAGTTTCTGACAGGCAAGTTCATTTTCCCTGATCACCTGTTCCTTTTCCCCGGCATACTTTTTTTCCGTGTCCTGAACTGCAGTCCGGAGTTCTATCTTTTCCTGATTTAAAGCGGCTATCTCCGATTCCAGTTCCTTCAGCCTTTTATCTTGAGCCGCCCTGTCTTCTTCGGCATTTTTACGGAAATGGTCCAATTGCACTCTGGCCTGTTCTTCCTTTTGATCCATTTCAGCCAGAACACGTGCCTGTTCCTCCTTGAGTTCCTTTATCTGAAGTTCCTTTTCCGCCGCCGTTTTATGTGCCTCATCCAGTGCGGCCTTCATGTTATTTTCATTCTGTGCAGCCTGTTGGATCCGGGATTCCATTTTTTGTTGCAGGGTTTGCAGCTTTTCATTCAGATCTTTTTCTATCTGTACTTTTTCCGCAGCTATATCTTCCCTGTCGGCTCTCGTTTCAGACAGGACCTTTTGAAGATCCGTAACCTCCGATTCCAGTTGAGCCACATTACGTTGTGCAGATTCCAACTTGTTTTTCAAATCCTCACACTCTGCCAGGACTGTTTCCTGAGAACGGATTTCCGCCTCATATTTGCTCTGCCAATCTTCTATGAGATTCTCTTTTTCGTCCAACTGCTGAAGACTGGTTTGCCGGCGTGTCTTCTCATCCTGCAACTGCATAGTCAACTGTTCATTCACAGACCGCAGTTCCTGAAGGTTTTCATTCAACAATTTTTCTTTCTGAATGGAATCATGCAAACGCTGTTCCAAACGTTCCACATCCACTCCACTCCATCTATTTAACAAACGGACAAACTTGTTCATACGAATATTTCTTTCATTATATTTTAAAACGTCTGCAAGTTAATCAAAAACCTCTACTTTTAAGAATCTGAAATAGTAAAATAAGTCAAAACTTCACATATTTGTCCTATTTCTCCCACGAACTCACCTAAAAAACGATCTTCAGTTCCGTTTCTTCGTGAATTAACTTAAAAAAAATATGATCCGGATTTGACTTCCGGACCATATTTTTATATGACTTATTCCCTGTTGCAGGTATTATTCCTGAGTATTCTCTTCGTTCAAGGTATATGCACTGCTGCCGTCAAAACAATGGGTACAGATTCTGCATTTGGGTAAACCGATTGATTCTACCAAAGTTTCGAGCTTATTGAACTTCAATGATGACAAATTCAATCTTTTGGCTATTTCAGCCACCATACGCTGGTATTCCGGTGAATCCGTTGTAGCATATTTGTCCAGATTCTTATTTTCATCACCTTCAAATTCCTTGATTAACCGGCGGGTGATCAACTCCATATTACTTTTTGATGAAGTAAAGTTGATAAACGGACATCCGTAAATCAACGGCGGACAGGCAATTCTCATGTGCACTTCCTTAACTCCATCTTCAAAAAGAACCTTTGTGTTATCGCGCAACTGCGTACCTCTTACGATGGAATCATCACAGAACAAGACCCTCTTGTCCTTTAATACGTCCTTATTGGCTATCAGCTTCATTTTGGCCACCAAAGAACGCATTTCCTGATTACTGGGCATAAAGCTGCGAGGCCATGTCGGCGTATATTTGGCTATAGCTCTCTGATAAGGCACCCCTTTACCTGCGGCATATCCCAAAGCCATGCCAATGCCGGAATCCGGAATACCACATGCACAGTCAACCTGAACATCATCCGTTTCACCCATTTTCTTTCCACTGGCAAAACGGACTTCCTCCACATTACGTCCTTCATAGCAAGAAGTGGGGAAACCGTAATAAACCCAGAGGAACGAACAGATCTGCATATTCTTGTTGGGCTTGCGCAACTGTTCCATATGATCGGCATACAAACGCACTATTTCTCCGGGGCCGAGATAATACACGGTTTCATAACCCAAATTGGGAAAGGCCGTTGATTCTCCTGTTGCCGCGTAGGCTCCTTCTTTCTTACCTATCACGATCGGAGTACGTCCCCAGCTGTCACGGGCGGCGATAATTCCGTCTTCAGTAAGAAGCAACATGGAGCATGACCCCTTTATCTCACGATATACATTCTCAATACCTTCTACAAAATTACTGCCCTGATTAATCAACAAGGCGACCAGTTCCGTAGGATTGATTTTACCGGAACTAAATTCTGAAAAATGCATGTTCTGAGCCAGCAATTTTTCAGCCAAAGCCTCTATATTATTAATTTTGGCTACTGTCACCAAGGCAAAACGCCCTAAATGTGAGTTCATCAACAACGGCTGAGCATCCGTATCGCTAATTACACCTATTCCGGAATTTCCCTGGAATTTGCCTAACTCTCCTTCAAACTTGGTACGAAAATAAGAATTCTCCAGATTGTGTATGGACCTGAAGAAACCGCGTTCATGGCTGAAAGTAGCCAAACCACCCCGGCGTGTTCCCAGATGCGAATTGTAATCTGTACCATAAAATAAATCAGCTACGCAACCCGTAGTCGAAATAGTGCCAAAAAAACCTCCCATAAATTCTATTTTGTAAACGTGAGTGCAAAATTATAAAAAAAGACGGATTCCCACAATATTCATTTTTTTTGTTAACTTTGTCCGACAGCAGAAAAATCAAAAAAAACAGAGTGACAATAAGGTCAATCTTCATATATATCATTCTTCTGATGTGCACGGTGACGGTCAAAGCCAAAACAGAACTGGCAGACTCCATCATCAGGCGCATGCATACGGCTGCGGCCGAATATGCCGACTTCATCCAGGAATATCATGCCAACCTGTATATCAAGTCACAACTGGATATTATCAAAAAGAACCGGGGATTCAGGTATATACCGGGACTGTTCCGCAGCAAAAAGGACAAGAACCGCTATATCATGGAAACCTATAGCGACTTGCACTTTACGGCTCCCAACATCTACGACCAGAAGATAAAAGCTTTCTCCGGCACACTGGATGACTCCAGAAATATTCCCGGCACATTGGATTATTTCAACCTGAATGTCTATTCCCCCTATCTATTGGGAGAGAAACTTCTGTCTCCCTTGGCTCCGAACAGCAACAGGTATTATGTTTACCGAATAGACTCCGTATCGTGTGACAGCCGGCAAAGAATAGAATATCATATCCATTTCACACCCAGAAACAAGAGTTTTCAGCTTATTGAAGGTAATATGATCATTACCGAAGGGGTATGGAGCGTCAGACGGATCACTTTCAAAGGCAAATCTGAGTTTCTCACATTCCACAGTGACATCACCATGGGAGAAATAGGAGAAAAGGATGAATATCTGGCTGTAAAATATGACATGGACGCTACGTTCGGATTTGCCTTCAACGTCGTGGACGGTTTTTACGAGGCTTATCTGACATACCATGATATCAAGACCAAAAACGACACAGTCACCGAAACACGGGACAGGAACTACAATCTTACGGCCTCATTTTCCCTACAATGTGACAAACAGGCTTATCTCAAAGGATTCCAAATGTTTGATTCACTACGTCCTACCCCGCTTACCTCTGCAGAACGCCTTATCTACAGAAAAGCGCGCCGCTCACAAGACACCATACAGGCACAGACGGAAAACCCGCCCAATCTTTTCTCGAACAAACAATTATGGAATTCAGTCAGTGATTTCTTCTTTGATTCCAACAAATGGTATCTTTCCGATAATATTTCATTACGCAGTTCGCCTTTCATCAATCCGTTCCTGATCAGCTACAGCAAAAGCAACGGCATCTCTTACCGACAGGACATCAAATTCAACACCATGCTGAAACAGGAACGTTCCATCTATGCCGGAGCGCGAATTGGCTATAATTTTACGAACAGGGAATTTTACTGGAACATAGGTTCTGAATACGTATATTGGCCTGAACACCGGGGAAGTCTTCATTTCAACATGGGAAACGGCAACCGAATCGGCAGCAGCAGGATCCTGGATGAATTGAAAAAATTACCTACTGACAGTATTCTGGATGTCAAGAAGCTCAATCTGGAACTATTCACGGACTTCAATATAGAGATCAGCAACCATTTTGAAATCATCAACGGACTGACTCTGCATACCGGCGTCATATTTCACAGAAGAACGCCGATAGAAAAGCCCGACATTCCTTTTTATAATCTTAATCTCCCCAATGATTTGTCAGAAGGACTAAAATCGAGCATACGTCCACAATACAATACATTTGCCCCGCGTATCAAACTGGAATGGACTCCCGGTCAGTATTATTACATGAACGGAAGACAAAAAATCAATCTGAGTTCCAAACTGCCTACATTCATTCTGGATTACGAAAGAGGGTTAGGAAACATCTTTCATTGCACGGGTGTGTATGAACGAATTGAATTCGACATGCAACATCACATCAAAACCGGTCTGCTGTCCAATCTTTACTACCGGTTCGGCATGGGATTCTTCACCAACATGGAAGAAACCTATTTTGTGGATTTCGTCAACTTCAGAAAAAGCAACCTCCCTAACGGTTGGAGCGATGAAATCGGCGGCGTATTCCAGGCACTCGACGGAGAATGGTATAACGTGTCACCTTATTACATCAGAGGCCATATTGCCTTTGAAGCCCCATTCCTCTTAATGAGACATTTAATGAAATATACCAGCCATATCCAAAACGAAAGGATCTATGTCAACATGCTGACCATGGATCATCTGGGACCTTATTTTGAATTGGGATATGGCATCGGCACATTTGTATTCGACGCCGGGGTATTTCTCTCTCTGGAACAATTGAAGAACATAGGACTTGGTTTCAAGATCACCTTCGAACTGTTCAATTAACCTGCACGATTAAAGGGGAACCCGGATCTTTTTCAGACTGCCGGGTCCCCCTTGGATATTTTCGGTTCAAACAACTTTATCCTTATAATTGTTTACTGCCAAGTATATTGCATTCATCAGTCTCCAGCAAATCAAGACAGGCCTGAAGTTCACTCGGTCTGATCACGATCTTTGCCGTATCCCCTTGTGCAAATGCATACATATACTCTATGAAAACGCCATGTGCCGTCAGATGTTCAAGTATCTTAGACAATGCACCGGCTACGTTGGGACAACTGATACAAACCACATCAGTTATGACCACTGCAAAATTCTCTTTACGCAACACTTCTACCGCCTTGTCCACATCGGAGACGATAAGGCGAAGTATACCGAAATCTGTCGTTTCAGTCATACTGAAAGCATGCATGTTGATACCATGATCACCCAAGGCTTTGGTCACCACATTGATTCTTCCACTCTTGTTTTCCAAGAAAACAGATATTTGTTTGATTGTCATAAGATTAAGTTTTTTAGTTTAAGCCAATACTCGTTTATCGACCACACGCTTGCTCTTACCTTCACTTCTGGGAATACTGTTCGGTTCCATAAGTTTGACATCAGCGGAAATAGAAAGTACGCTCTTCAATCTGTTGGCCAAGCGATTACGTAATCCGATCATTTGTCCCAGTTCGTCAGACAGACAGTCCGGACGCAACTCAACCTGAACTTCCAATGTATCCAGATTATTCTTACGATCCACAATCAGCATATATTGAGGAGCGAATTCCGGCATTTCCAGAATAACACTTTCCACCTGTGACGGGAAGACATTGATACCACGGATAATCAACATGTCATCACTACGTCCCAAAATCCGGGTAAATCTCACGCTGGTACGTCCGCATTCGCATGTACCCGGCATCAAAGCCGTCAAATCCTTGGTACGGTAACGTAATAACGGCATACCGGTCTTGGTCAATGTCGTAAACACGAGCTCACCTTCCTGACCCAACGGCAAGACTTCTCCTGTTTCAGGATTGATTATCTCGGGGTAGAAATGATCTTCTGCAATATGAGAGCCGTTCTTACATTCGCATTCGTAAGCCACACCCGGTCCCATGATCTCACTAAGACCATAAATATTGTAAGCCTGAATACCCAGATTTTCCTCTATTTCGCGACGCATGCTTTCGGTCCAAGGCTCTGCACCGAAGGCTCCCACACGCAAATGCAGATCATCTTTCGTCAATCCCTGCTTATGCAAAGCCTCAGCCAGATAAAGCGCGTATGAAGGCGTGCAGGCAATACCCGTCACCTGTAAATCACGCAGCAGACGAATATGCTTTTCCGTATTACCGGTAGAAGTCGGTATCACGGTTGCTCCCAGGTGCTCCACTCCGTAATGAGCTCCCAAACCTCCGGTAAACAAGCCATAACCATAACCGACTGACACAATATCACCGCGAGTCACGCCATAAGCCGTCAAACTTCTGGCTATCACTTCTTTCCATATTTCCAGATCACGACGGGTATATCCCACGATTGTAGGATTACCGGTCGTTCCTGATGACGCGTGCACACGTACGACTTCCGACATGGGAGCCGCCATAAAGCCCAACGGGTAGTTGTCGCGTAAATCCTGCTTGGTCGTAAAAGGCAACTTGACGATGTCGTCTATGGTCTGAATGTCATCAGGCAACAAATCCAGTTCCTGCATTTTCTGACGGTAGAACGGCGTATTGTGATAAACCAGATCCACCAGTTTGTGCAACCGCTTACCCTGAAGCTCACGAAGCTCGTCGCGGCTCATGCATTCTTTATTTTTATTCCAGATCATTTTCTTTTTTATAAATCAATTTTTAATTTTTCTTGTTCCAATACAATACTACACCAAAGGATGATCTGCATGAAAGGCTTTCATGCGTTCTTCCATCACCGGATAAAGTTCATCCCGCATCCTTGAGGTACAGGCTCTGATACCATTCTGTTCACTTCCCGTCGTACCCAAGGAAATACTGCTGACGCCATAATACAGCAATTCTCTCAGCAATTCTCCACTATTCATATTCCCATAGCCAATCGTAAAGAAGAAACCGTCACCGACAGACTGGGTCACATCATAATCATATACGATATGGAATCCGTTATCCGTAAAGATCTTCTTCATTTTCTCCGCGCGACGGGCATATTCTTTCATGTCTGCAGAAAAATCCAGCAATCCTTCTGTTGAAGCTTTCATCATTTCCGCATAAGCATACTGGGTAGAAGCTGTACAGCCGGAAGTAATCATATAAAGGATAGAAGCTATGAAAGTCTGTCCGAATACTCCCGCATCACAATACCGTTCAGCAAGTGCAGGGAATTGTCTGTCAAACAGCTTATCCGATACACAAGCGACAGCCATACGCTGACCGGCATAACTGAATATCTTGGATGAAGACAGCATAAGGATATAATTATCCGTATACTTGGCCACTGTGGGCGGATAAGGTGGCTGGAAAGGTTTTCCCAGATCTCTTCTGAAGTCCATGCAGAAATAGGCCATATCTTCAAGTACGATGACATCATAGCGTGTAGCCAATTCTCCGATTATGGCCAGTTCGCTATCCTCCAGACAAATCCATGCCGGATTGTTCGGATTGGAATAAACGATGGCAGCAATATCCCCCTTGCTCAGATAAGACTCCAGTTTGGCACGCAGGGCTTCCCCGCGGAAATGATAGATGTCAAACTGTTCCCACCGGGCACCGATAATACGCAACTGGGATTTCTGGATGGGGAATCCCGGATCAATGAACAGCACCTTGTCTTTTCCTGGCTGACATTGGGTACATGCCACAAACGAACCAAACGAAGCAGCGACAGAACCGGTAGTAGGTATACATGCCCGGGGAGAAATATCAATATCAATAAAAGCCTTGACAAAACGGGAAGCCTCATATTTCAGTTCCGGAACTCCTGCCGCGGCCGGATACTGAGAGCCCACGTCACGGTCGAGTGCAGCCTTTTCGGCCTCTATGCCGATCTTATTGGCCGGCAGTCCGGGAGACCCCTGATCCATACGAATAAAAGGAATACCGGTCAGTTCCTCCAATCTGGAAGCGACCAGCAGGACATCACCAATTGTGGCATTGGCCAGATCGGCCACATGCAGTTCCTTGACCACTGATTCTACCAGTTCTTTACTAAATACCTGTGCCATAGAATGCCCGTTTTAAATTTCAGCTTCGGCATGACCTATGTCAAAAGCCCGTTTGTTCATTTCCACCACGGCTTCACCTTTTGAAGCAAAAACCCGGGCAATACTGTCGCGCAACTGTTCTACAGTAAGAATACCCAAAAAACGTGAGGCTGCTCCCAAAAGAATCACATTGGCACATTTGGGCATCTGGTGTTCCTTGGCCAAACGTTCCACATCAACCATTACCACATGAGGTAAAGACCTGAGTTCATTCATCAAGGCTTCATCTTCCGGATAATTGGGTATGTTCTTGAACGGAGCCGATGAAGTGATAATCCACCCGTCCTTACCTAAATAAGGCAAATAACGCAAGGCTTCCATCGGTTCCAACGACAATATCATATCAGCCGTACCCATCGCTATGAGATCGGACGAAATAGCCTCATCCGACAAGCGCAAATTAGACTGCACATCTCCGCCACGCTGGCTCATGCCGTGTACTTCCGCCTGTTTAAGGGTTAATCCTGAACGCGTGGCAGCTTCTCCAATAATTGTAGCGATGGAGAGGATTCCCTGCCCTCCCACACCGGAAAGGATAATATCTTGTTTCATGCTTTCTGTTCTGCTTTTTTTTGTTTCAATTTACGGTTCAATGTCTGAATACATTCCCTGCGAGGAATGATGACCGAAACCCCTTTATATTCTATTTCTTCTTTCATGATACGGGTAATCTCTTCCATGTTCTTTGGCAAAGGAACAACCACCCTCACATGTTCCGGCTCTACGCCCAGTCCCAAACAAATAGCTTCAAATTTGTTTGTTCCGGCTGAATCCTGACCACCAGTCATTGCTGTTGTCAGATTATCGGAAATAATAACCGTAATCTGCGCCTTGTCATTGACGGCATCCAGCAAACCAGTCATACCCGAATGGGTAAAAGTAGAATCTCCTATGACTGCAATAGCCGGAAAGAGTCCTGCATCTGCAGCTCCCTTTGCCATGGTGATGGAAGCACCCATATCCAGACAGGTATCTATCGCCCGGAAAGGAGGCAGAGCACCAAGGGTATAACAACCTATATCCGCGAAGACACGGGCATCAGGATAATCTTTCACTACCTCATTAAGAGCTGTATAGACATCACGATGACCACATCCCTGACATAAGGCTGGCGGACGCCCGACCACATTCTTAGGAGCTTCAAAATATCTTTCAGGCGCACAACCCAAAGCAGAGGCTACACAGTCTGGCGTCAACTCGCCAGTACGTGGCAAACGGCCTGTCAAACGTCCAGTTACGGGATAATCGGCCGACAGAACTGCTTTTACCTGTTCTTCCACAAAAGGCTGCCCGTCTTCGACTACCAGTATTTCACGGCTCTCTGCAGCCAAACGACGTACCAGATCCTCTGGCAAGGGATACTGGGTAATCTTCAGAATATTCAAATTTTCAGCCGCGTCCTTTACTTCCATTACATAATTATATCCTATACCGCATGCCAGCACACCCAATGGTTTTTCGCCAGACTGTCGTGCCTGACTGTATCTGGTATATGGTGCATGGGCTGCCAATCGTTCCAGCTCAGGCTGTTTGTCAATCAGAGCGGCATAACGTCTTCTGGAATTGGCCGGCAACAGAACCCAACTTGAAGGATCCTTGGCATAAGGCAATGCCTGTACCGGAGCAGCCTCTTCACTGACTTCAACTGCGGCACGGGAATGAGCCATACGCATGGTAATACGCATCAGTACGGGCATTTTCTCACGCTCTGACAATTCAAAACCATAAGCCATCATATCATAGGCTTCCTGCTGGGTTGAAGGTTCCAATACCGGCATCAATGAGAATTTGCCGTAAAAACGGGAATCCTGCTCATTCTGTGAAGAATGCATCGAAGGATCATCCGCCACTACGACGATCAAACCGCCATTCACTCCTGTAATGGCAGAATTAACAAATGCATCTGCAGCCACATTCAGACCTACATGCTTCATGCAGGCGATTGCCCGTGCACCGGCATACGAAGCGCCCAAAGCGGCTTCTACGGCTGTTTTTTCATTCGTACACCACGTACTGTGCAAGCCACGTTCTTTTGCCAACGGATGCCGTTGGATATATTCTGTAATCTCTGTGCTAGGCGTTCCGGGATAGGCATATACACCGCGAATGCCGGCGTGAATGGCTCCCAAAGCTATCGCCTCGTCACCCAATAAAAGTTTTTTCTCCATTTCTTTTGTTTATTGTGTTGTTATTCTTTGTTTTTCATTTCAAAATAATCGGCATCATCCAGAACCGGGAATTTTTCCCTGAAAGCTTCGAGCATCGCTTTGTCGAGCTCTACAGTCACCGCACTCTGTTCCCCACGGGGACATTCCTTCACCGTTCGCCCATAAGGATCCACCAATATGGTTCCACCGCTATATTCACAATTCGGATCTGTTCCCACCCGGTTTACGCCTGCTACATAGCACTGATTTTCAATGGCTCTGGCATGAAGCAACGTATTCCAGGCCTCTACTCTTGAAGTCGGCCAACTGGCCACATACAAAGCCAGATCATAATCTTTCCGGTTACGGGACCACAAAGGAAAACGCAAATCATAACATATCTGTAACAGAATGCGCCATCCTCTGAACTCTACAACAACCCGTCTGTTTCCTGCCGTAAAATGTTCATGCTCCTTACCATAGGTAAAAAGATGTTTCTTGTCGTAATATGACCAGGTCTTATCGGGATTCACAAAGTAAAAGCGGTTATAATATGACTGACCTTCATTCACAGCCACACTTCCTGCTACTGCACAGTCATGTGAAGAAGCATACTCCTTCATCCAAGCCAAAGTAGGACTGTCAACCGGTTCAGCCAGCCCCTCAGGCTGCGTACAGAATCCCGTAGAAAACATTTCCGGCAAAACATAAAGATCAGACCCGGGAAATAAATTCATCACACGCTCCGCTTCTTTCACATTAAGCGAAGGATTTCCCCAATTTATATCTTGTTGCAAAAGCGTTATTTTCATATTTCATCGTATTAGGTTATGGCAAAGGTAACAAAAAAAATTATATATTACTTTCAATCTGTATACTTTTAGCATCAAAATATAACATTATCATACTTGATGTATAATTGTTAAATAATGTTTATTTTTCGGGGATTTTGAGATTTCATTCGTATATGAGATAAAATGAACCATAAATAGTATCAAAACACAATTATTAAATTATGATGAAAAAAACTTTAGCGTTATGGCTGTTCGTTACAGCCGCCTTACCTTCATTCAGCATGCAGCCTGAACAGGCCGGTGACACAACTTTCGTTGCCAAAGCCAATCCTTTTGTAACCTACAAATATCTTGGAGACCCTGCTGCTCTGGTTGACGGTGACAAGGTTTACATCTATGCCGGACATGACGAATGCCCCAACAATCAAAACCGCTATGTCATGAATGAATGGTGTATTTTGTCCACATCTGACATGAAAACATTCACAGAACACAGTTATCGTCTGAAAGCCACAGACTTTCCATGGGCCAGAGGAGAAGCCTGGGCCAGTCAGGTAGTCAAACGCGGAAACAAATACTACTGGTACATTACAGCCGAACACAAAACCATACGTGGAAAAGCCATTGGTGTCGCCGTATCCGACTCCCCAACGGGCCCTTTCATTCCACAACCGGAAGCTCTTATTACCAATAACATGACTACAAAATATACACCTATTGGTTGGGAGGACATTGATCCCTCTGTCATGGTTGACGATGACGGACAGGCCTATATCTTTTGGGGAAATACCCAACTTTATTATGCCAAACTAAAGGATAATATGACGGAACTGGCCAGTGAGATCATGCCTATCAGTATTCCGGGTATACATCAGCCTTCCTTACCGGCAGAGGGCAAAGACTTTTATACCGAAGCGCCATGGATCCATAAGCACAAAAAATGGTATTATCTGTCCTTTTCAGTAGGTTTTCCCGAAAAAACGGCATACGCCATGAGCAAAAGCATAAACGGTCCATGGGAATACAAAGGGATTCTGAATGAAATCGCCGGACATAGCAATACCAACCACCACGCCATAATTGAATTTAAGGGAAAATGGTATTTCATTTATCATAATGGTGCCATCAATACGGCCGGATCCAGCTACAGACGCTCTTTGTGTATTGACCGTCTATACTATAAACGAAACGGAGAACTGAAGCGTGTACAAATGACAAGCGAAGGCTTGTGGGGCAACCAATAAGCCTCATATTTTCATACATCTCTCAAACAAGGAAGGAAGCCTAAGGGCTTTCTTCCTATTTATTTCCAATCAATATTTTTTTATAAAACTCACTTAAAAAGAACAGTTCTATTGTTATGTATCACTATCACACACAGACAGAATGTTCTTTCACATCCATTTTACTCCTCTGTCAGGCTCTTTTTTATTTTTGAAAACTTACTTTTCAGGTCTTTCGAATAATACAAATCATCCATCCAGGCCCAAATAAAAACCAAAGCATCAAAAACAAGCCATCCTAACAGAACATAGCACTCACAATCCATAATATTGACACTTATTTTTGTTTTATCCAACGCAAATATACTGTTTTTTATATTATTATAGTGTCTGTTTCATAAAAAAAAGTATCTTTGTATAAAATTAAAGCCCAAACCATTATGGAAATAATTAAAACTGCCATCGAGGGAGTCGTCATTATTGAACCACGGTTGTTCAAAGACGAGCGAGGCTATTTTTTCGAATCTTTCTCCCAACGTGAATTTAATGAAAAGGTTAGAGAAATCCATTTTGTACAAGACAACGAAAGTAAAAGCAGCTACGGCGTATTAAGAGGATTACATTTTCAAAAACCTCCTTTTGCCCAAAGTAAACTTGTACGTGTAATACGAGGAGCTGTATTGGATGTAGCCGTTGATATCCGTATAGGCTCTCCCACTTTTGGCCAGCATGTAGCTGTAGAACTTACGGAAGACAATCATCGCCAATTTTTCATTCCACGTGGTTTTGCCCACGGATTCAGTGTTCTGACGGATGAGGTCATTTTCCAATATAAATGTGATAACTTTTATGCTCCCCAAAGCGAAGGAGCCATAGCCTGGAACGATCCGGATTTGGCCATAGACTGGAAAATCCCTTCCCAACAGATCATTTTGTCAGACAAGGACAGTCATCATAGCAGACTTAAAGAAATAGAATCACCTTTCCACTTTCAAGATCCACTTTACTAAATGCTTATGAAAACATTCAAACGAAACATTATCATTACTGGAGGTGCCGGATTTATCGGCAGCCACGTAGTCAGACTATTTGTCAACAAATACCCTGATTACCATATCATCAATCTGGATAAGCTGACTTATGCCGGTAATTTGGCCAATCTGAAGGATATCGAAGACCGACCCAATTACACTTTTGTTAAAGCGGATATCTGCGATTTTGAAAAGATACAGCAACTCATGGCTGAATTTCACGTTGACGGTGTCATCCATCTGGCTGCTGAAAGCCATGTTGACAGAAGTATCAAAGATCCGTTTACATTCGCACGCACCAATGTAATGGGTACCCTCACGCTTTTGCAAGCTGCCAAGCTCTACTGGGAAAGCCTGCCGGAACAATATACAGACAAGCTCTTTTATCATATTTCAACAGATGAAGTTTACGGTGCACTCGAACTCACCCATCCGGAAGGATTACCATCTGAAATATCCGCACATGAAGTTTACGGTGATACGTTCTTCAAGGAAACAACCAAATATAATCCACATAGCCCCTATAGTGCCAGTAAAGCCAGTTCGGACCATTTCGTCCGCGCTTATCACGATACCTATGGCATGCCTACCATCGTAACCAACTGTTCGAACAACTATGGTCCTTATCAGTTTCCTGAAAAACTAATACCTCTCTTTATCAATAATATCCGTCATCACAAACCTCTACCGGTTTATGGAAAAGGAGAAAATGTACGTGACTGGCTTTATGTCGTAGATCATGCACGCGCTATTGATCTAATTTTCCACAAGGGAAAAATAGCCGAAACATACAATATCGGTGGATTCAACGAATGGAAAAACATTGATATCATCAAAGTCGTCATCAAGACTGTAGACAAACTGTTGGGTAATCCGGAAGGTACTTCACTCAACCTTATTACTTATGTCACAGACAGGCAAGGCCATGACCTCCGATATGCGATTGACTCCACCAAACTCAAAAACGAGTTAGGCTGGGAACCTAGCCTGCAATTTGAAGAAGGCATTGAAGAAACAGTCAAATGGTATCTCGAAAATCAGGAATGGATGGACAATGTCACCAGTGGAGATTACCAGAACTATTACGAAAGCATGTACAAAAACAGATAAAAAACTGTTTTTCTATATTTTCTGTGTGATGCATAATCTTAATAAAATATGCATCACACAGATATTTTCCCAAACAGAACATCAACCAGTCTTCTGCTTTTTTACAAAAAGAACTTTTATCACTAAAAGCCTTTCATTTTCCTGTTGTAACCGTAAATCTGTATCTATAAATCTTAATTTCATCAGGCCGAAAACTGAATAATATACATCTTTCTTCATTTAACAGCCATTCATAACAGATCAGAGAAGACCAACCTCTTTGACAGTAAAGCACTTCATTATTCCCTCTAACAGCCGAAACAAGCCTCACTATCCTGTCCTATTCCCTTTTCATTACTCTTAACTTATATATTTAGACATATATATAAAAAAGTGTGCTATTGTTTAATAGCACACTTTTATCATCATATCCTTTAAGGATAAATCAAATCATTCCATTACTTTACAAGGATCTTACCAGTCTTCACTGTACCGTCAGAGAGCTCATCCTTGCGGATATAGAGACCACGCTGAGTCGGCTTAGCAATCTGTGCACCATCAATTGTATAGTAAGTGCTACGTACAACTCTTGCAACACCTTCTTCAATATCCTGTACACCATCCGGACGGTTCTCCTCGCCATTACCATAGTAGAACAACTGGAAGGTATCAAAGATAGTCCAGTCATTGGTTTCTGTCTGCTGTTCCTTACGGATACCTATATTGATAACCTGACCTTCTTTTACTTCGAAATTAAGTTCGTTGTAATACAAGTTATTACTGAAAGCAGGACCTGCATCTTCCATTGCATTAGGAATGTACCATGCTTCGATCGGATTATCTTCTGTAGTCAAAGAGTCGGCCACATTCACATTCTGAGATGCTGTAGGTTCTGACTGTCCGTCTTCAATGATTGACATGATCGGTGTATACGTCCATGCATCTTCCGGACCAGCATACAACATGGCATTCAGATCCTCCACTCCACGACGGTGCTTACCTGCTGCTATTTCATATCCACCATCACGATAGAATGCATTACATGACAAACGATAGAAACCAGGAGCCAAGCCATACAATGTCTGATGGATATCAAAGCTCTTGTTGTTATAGAACTCACCAGCTGAAATTCTGAAGTTCATATCGCCACCGTCACGGTTTGTTGTCCATCCTTCACCAGTATCAGTTGTCAGACCGCTTTCTGTATCAGTCAAAGAGAATCCCGGATTAATAATCAATGAAGTCAAATCCTTCGGATCATCCTTAGTAGCTCCAACACCTGCCACATCCTGTACGGCCTTGGTCAAAAGTGAATTCAACTGAACTGTATATTCATCTACCTTTTCTACAGATTCTATTTCATTCGTCGGCAGAAGCGCACTGATTTCATCGCAAAGATCGTAAACCGGTGAAAAATCAATACCTTCGAATCCTGGTGTCTGCTCATAATTCGGGCAACGGTTATTATACATATCGTCAACCAAAGTATTCAACTCGGCAGTACGTTCAACTGAAGTATTGGCATATTCAATGGCTTCTTTCATATCAGCAATAATCGTCTCTGCTTCCTCAGTTGTGGTAGGAGATGAAATAAATGCACTGGCTTTGGTCAACAATTCACCCAACTGAGCAACCACATCGGCAGTTGCAGTCTTTTCGTAACTGGTGATTGCTGAATACAACACATTTGCCTCATTATAAAGAAGCTGTACTGAAGCTACATAATCAGCTGCTGTTGCTTCACCAACATAATTAACACGGAAGTTATCAAAAGCATTCCAGCTTCCTGCCAAACCGGCTTCTGCATTCATCTTCACACCAAAACGGAGCTTACCATCAAATACAACACAACGAACTTCATTCTTGTATTCTCCTGCCTCAAAAGCTATGGCCGCATTGGTACGGTTATTAACAACATATTTGGTTTCACCATCTACTGTAACCTGTCGGTCATCCGTACTTCCGTCATCTTTAGTTGCATACGGTTCTGTACGGCCACCATTATACAAGTGTTGCAAAGCAACCGCATTGTCATTACCATACAACTGTGCATATACAGTGTTTGTCACGCCGTCACCCCAACCAGCTTGCAACTCGTCATTATTTCCCGGACGAGAGAAACCTTGCATTGAAATTGTATAAACACCGTTAGGAATATTTTCTATTTCCTGATATACATCAAAAGACTGTGCACCTGCATTTCCAAAATATTTCTCAGCAACACCTGCCTCAATTCCAGGACCGCCATTCCATCCCGTGCTACTGTTATTATCAAAATTAGGTGACTGCAACAATCCATAAAGATCTCCGGTCAAGCCATTGTTCACCATTTCAAAGATATCCTTACGGAAGGCTTCATCTATCTTGGTAGCTACGCTATCGATATAAAGAGGATCAAATGTGCCATTGTTATATGAATCTTCCAAAGCATCCGTACAATCATAAATATTCACGAATGCTTCCGGATTGTCTGACAATTCAGCATACGGTTCATAATTGTCGATCAATGTAGCCAATTTGTCATCAATGATCGGCATCAACTCACTATAAGCCTGCACGTCATTCTTCATTGTATCCATACGATGGATCAGGATCAAGCGCAAGCTAACCAGGCTGTCGTCACTTAATTCATCATTGGCAAGACCATCCTGTGCCAACTTCAAATCAGCTTCAAATTTTTCTTTTCCTGCTGCACTACACTTTGCATCTGCAATTTCAGCCAAGTAAGCCTCGGCTTCGTTTATCGTAGCCTGCAAACCGTCCTTAGCAAAGCTATCGCTCTTGCCATAATATGTCAACTTGAAGTTATCAACACCCAGCCACTGGAAATTTGCACCAATCACACGCAAACCTATTGTAGCAGAATTATTTATTACTGTAAATTCCACTTCATAAGGAGCTGCCGTAGGCGTACCATTAACATTTCCGGGCTGATCAATAGCCTGACGCTCTTCACCGGCTCCACCATCTGCCACCAAATAAGCACCTTCTGGAGCATCATTGTTAGTCAGGACATAAGCAGACAATTTATACTTACCCTGAGGCAGATCTTTCACTTCCTGAAGAATTGACCAGTTTGACTGTGGAGGCTGTGCCACCCATCTTTCAAAGAAGTTTGCAAAGGTTGCTTTACCATCTGTAGTCGGTTTCTCCGCAGACTGCATTCCGAAATTATCCTGTCCGCTCTGTGAATCACGTTGGGTAGTCCATCCTGTAGTACCATTATCAAATGACGGTGAACTGATACGGTTGGTCAAATCCATAGGATTATCTTCAGAAGCATTACCAATCAAGAAGTCATCTACTTCTTTTGTCAAAGCTTCAGCTGCAGCCTTGATTTCTTCAGCTGTACCATTACCATTGTAAATTTCCTCATATTCAGCATAATCCTGATAACCTTTGGCAACAGCATATTCCAATGCAGTTTTCAACTCAAATTTGGCCTCATAAGCTTTGTAATCGTCCTCTTTAACAAAAGCCCAGTCAAATTCTGCTTTTTCATAGCCAGCTGTTTCCTTGTTAGCCAAAGGCCATACAGTATGGTTAACCATTGTACCATCCTCATTAATCTGGCCGTCCCATCCCATGTAGCAGTCCTTGTAGATTCCATCCTGAGCGCTCTCACCATAACGGGGATCTTCTTCCGGTATGCGGATACGGTATGTGTCTGAATCTGCATTTTTGGTTATCTTCCACACATAGCTTCCCTCATCCTGAAGGTTATAGTCCACGCAAAGTATTGTACTGTTAGTCCAAAGATACTTGGGCTTTCCACCATTATTAGCCGTAGCATCCAACATTTCCAATGTCCAACCTGTTACAGTACCGGCTTCACGATTGTCTGTAGCTGTTCTTACACGAACACGCTGTCCTTTATCGCTCAGCACGACTTCAGTACCCCAATTGTTCTGGGCGTTACCGTTAGCCATAAACAACTTGGTAGCCGGATGATAGACATAATAAATGCCCTCACTTTCTAAATCAATTGCAACTGTTGGTAATGTAGGATCTTCCCATTCTGTCGCTGCCCAAAGAGGCATTGTAGACATCGTAGCGCCACAAAGCGCCATTGCTGCTAGTAAACTGTTTCTCATTTCTACAGAATTTAAGTAAGTTAGAATCTTTTTTAAATTATAATATAATGTGGTTAGTTCATAGTGATTACTTAACGTGGCAAATTTACATTAATTTTCGGAATAGAAAAATTTATTTCTCAGAAAGTATACGATTAAATACGTTTTTTAACATTAAATCATTTATAAGCTTCCCATGTCTGAAATGAATGGCATTCAATATAAGAACGACTATTAATTTCAACATATATATACTAAAAAAATAGAATCATATACATCCTGATTACATCATTTTTAATACCTTCCACTCCATTAATTCTTCAAAATAGCCTTTATTTCTTTCTCTTTTTTTATTACCTTTGCTCCTCATATTTACAAATAAATACTACCGAGATGACTATAGCCATAGATTTTGATGGAACCATAGTGGAACACCGCTATCCTGAAATTGGAAAAGAAATTCCATTTGCAGTAACGACATTAAAAAAATTGATTGAAGAGAAACACAAACTTATCCTGTGGACTGTACGAGAAGGCAAGTTATTAGATGAAGCCGTAGAATGGTGCAGACAAAGAGGTATTGAATTTTACGCAATCAACAAGGATTATCCTGAAGAAGAAAAAGAACATAACAAGCACTATAGCAGAAAGCTTAAAGCAGATCTGTTTATAGATGACAGGAATATCGGAGGATTGCCTGATTGGGGAACTATATACAGAATTATCCATGAAAAAAAGACATACGAAGATATTCTTTCTGAAATATATCATGAAGAATCTGCTCCAGTAAAGCCTAAAAGAAAAAGGTGGTGGTTTTAATTTTAACCATCACCTTTTTTATTATTATTTGGCAGAATCTTCAATCAGACTTTCATCACGACTAACAGAATTATAATCACCATAAGTTCCATAAAATCCATATCGTCCGCCTCGACCTTTCTGGCCATAACCATAATACAATTGGTATTTACGACGTTTAAGATCCACACCATTCAAGACCATATTCATCTTTGGCAATTTCTTTTCATCATAAAGTTTATTAATCAGCTCAAAATTACGTTTAAGTGAATAATCACACCTACAAACAACAAGAGTTACGTCTGCCAAACGTGCCAAAAGCAAAGTATCGCTCACCAACCCTAATGGCGGAGTATCTATCACAATCATATCATACCATTCTCTTAATCGTGAGAATACATAATCCAAACGGTCTGACGACAAAAGTTCGTTAGGATTTGGAGGAATCAGCCCCGCTGGAAGGACATCCAAATTGGCATGAATACGCGAATTAAAAATTTGATTATGCAAATTCTCATCAGACGTATCATCACTAGCCAGGAACGTCGTCAAGCCTCTGCCATTCGTACGAAGTTTAAATAATTTTGCCAAACGAGGCTTTCTTATGTCCAATCCGACAACCAAAACCTTACGTCCCATAAGCGCCAGACTCATTGCCAAATTCGTTGAAACGAATGTTTTACCTTCTCCAGGAATCATCGATGTGCTTATTACGACTTGTTCGCTTTTATTAATTACAAAGCCTAAATTAGTACGAAGACTACGGAAAGTTTCCTCCATCATACCGTTTGCATTTTCATTAATGACGATTCCATTATTTTCAGAAGTCGGGTCATCACTCATAAAAATATCAGCCAAGACAGGAATACGGGTCAAATTTTCCACATCCTCACGCCCCTCTATTCGATATCTCAACAACTTCTTTACATAAAAGATTCCTAATGGAACAGCTCCACCCAGCACCAATGCAATCAACAATACAATTTTGTTTTTTGGTGAAACCGGATTATTTAACGTTTCAGGTTTATCAACAACCTGCGCTTTAGCAGCTGTTGACGCCAAGGAAATGGAATTTTCTTCCCGTTTCTGAAGAAGTATCTGAAAAAGAGCTGCCTGTATCTCACGCTGACGTTCAATCTGACTATAATTTTTTTCCTGGGTCGGCGCTGCAGACAAACGACTCATAAAATGCTGATATTGTTCATCTACTTGCATTTTTCTTGTGCGAAGATTTTCATAAATACTTTGCAAAGAATGCTGTATTCCCGGGCGCATGGCTTCAATAGCGTTAGTAACAGTCGTTACTGCTGGAGAATTTTCAGATGCCGATTTTAACATTCTTGCTCTGTTAACCACATATTCATTATAACGAGCTATACTTTCATTTAATCCGACATCAGACAATCCCATATTAGCAGGAACCACCTGCATGGCATTTCGTGGATCCTGCATATAATCCATCAACGACTTGATCAACATCAACTGAGTCTGCAATTCAACCTGCTGTTTCTGATAACTTTCCAAGCCTTTATAAGCCGCATCTGCATCCGAAGTCAGATCCATCAGTTTATTGCTTTTCTTAAAACCCTCCAAACGTGAATCCGACATGCCCAATTCATTTGAAACCATCAGAATCCTTTCATTAATAAAAGAATCGGTTTTCAAAGCCACTTCATTTTTACTTTCATTTGCATCATCATTATAGACCTTGATCAACTCATTTAAATAATCTTGAGCACGTTTATACTGAGAATCCAGCACCGTAATGCGTACAATCGTAGTCAATTTACTTGTTGGTTCAAAAGTTGTTTGAGCCAACATTGCGCTGGCAATCCTTTCAGGATTATAAATATGAACATCAACAGGCACAGTCAACAAAGGATTTTCCGGATTCGGTCTCAATTCCACCCATCCGGAAGGTGTCTGGATTTTAGCCGGCAACGTTTTGACTTCCGTCTCAAATTCTTCATCTAAAGCTGTACCTTTAATACTATATCCAGTTTCAATTGGTATTATTTTCAATACGACAGGAGAGGCCAATGTATCTAAAAACTCCTTTGACATATCTGCAAGAACAGGTGACCCACCATATATTTCATGATCACGAAAAACACCTTCTGAAAAATAGCGTATATATAATTTCAAATTGGTTACTGATCTTAATGCCAATGTCTTACTTGCAATTATTTCCATTTCATTGTCAAAGCCATTGGTGTTATTCATCAAACCGAGTTGACTAAAATCCGTCAATGCCGAACCATACATTCTTCTTGCATTTTGATCAACATCTTTTATTAGGACTTTAGTAAAAGTTGAATATACCGGAGGAGTCTTTTTAATATATACAAAAGCCAATAATAGACATAATACAATGGAAAGAACAAACCATCGCCAATACAATTTTAGTACTGTTATCAAATCCTGCCACGTAAATCCAAATAAATCGTCCTTCAAAGAAGAGTCTTGATAATTCTTTTCAAAATCTTGTTCCATGCTCTTTAAAACCAATATTATAAATGACAAAAATAACCAATTGTATAAGAATTGCCAAATTCAGGCCAAGAAAAAAGCCTATTTTTGATTTTTGGGTTTCAAAATTTAAAAAAAATTAAAAGTGAATTGTATTTTGATATTTATTTTAATATATTTGCCCCGAAATATTTCATTCACACTGAATAAACTACTAAAACAATGAAAATAAAAAACATTGAAGAATCCCAATTGATTAAAACCATTCTTATTTTAAATGATATGGCTGTATCTGTATTCAGTTTTTGGCTTGCATTAGGTTTTATTAAGGGTAGTGACGCCTTGTTTTCATTAAATTCCACCCAAAGAGTTTTTATTGTTTTAACAGCACTTACTGTCTTTCCAGCCTTCATCATAGCTCCACCGTTATTTATAAAAAGATTCATACATAAAGACAATATACTATCCAGAGTACTCTTTATGTGTACAATCCAGGTCATTCTTTTATTCGCACTAAATGGAATATTGGATTTTCCGGAAGGATCTGGATTAATTCTACTTTTAGGATACTTCATTTTTTTCATCCTGCTCACCTGTGAACGTATAGTATTACACTACCTCCTCAGACAACATTTTTTCTCAGGACAAGGACAAAGAAATGTCGTTTTTGTAGGACATCCAACCAGCTTGGCAGATATTTATGAGACACTTAAAGACAAATCTTTAGGATACAAAATAAAAGGTATTTTTACGAGAAAGCCTATACCTGAAAGCATGCAAATTGACAATCTGGGCCATCGAACCAAAGTTGTCAATTATTTAAAGGATCATCCTGAAATCACAGATTTATATCTTGTACCGGACTCTGATTACATTGCAGAAACACGAGAAATCTACAGATATTGCGAGAATCATCTCATCCGCTTCTATGCACTTCCTGTATTTATGGAATTTTTGAAAAAAAATATGACTTTATCAAAAATAGGCAACACTACTCTACTTAGTGCGCATAAAGAACCATTACAAGATCCGTTCAATCGCTTATTGAAACGCTCTTTTGATATGTTAATATCAGGACTGTTTCTACTTACAGTATTTCCTTGGATTTATGTTGTCGTTGCACTTATTATCAAGCATCAGAGTCCCGGGCCGGTATTTTTTAAACAAAAAAGGAACGGACTTGATGGCAAAGAATTTTTTTGCCTTAAGTTTCGCTCCATGCATGTAAACAAAGATGCAGACAGAGTTCAGGCCACAGAACATGATCCACGCAAATTCAAATTTGGAGATATTATGCGTCGCACCAACATTGACGAATTACCACAATTTATCAACGTATTCTGTGGTTCAATGAGTATGGTTGGTCCACGCCCTCACATGCTTCTCCACACACAGGAATATTCCCAACTAATCAACCGCTATATGGTTAGACATTGGGTCAAACCAGGAATCACGGGCTGGGCACAGGTCCAAGGATTCAGAGGTGAAACCAAGACTTTAGACCAAATGGAAAACCGTGTCAAAGCGGATATCTGGTATGTAGAAAACTGGACATTCTTCCTTGATCTGAAAATCATGTGGAAGACTTTCTACAACATGATCAAACATAACGAAAAAAACGCTTATTAATAAGAAACTTATAATTATCAGCTTATGAAAGGAATAGTCTTAGCCGGCGGATCCGGCACTCGTTTATACCCTATCACAAAAGGAGTAAGCAAACAATTGCTTCCTATTTTCGATAAACCAATGATTTATTACCCGATTTCCGTACTGATGCTTTCAGGAATAAGGGAAATACTCATTATCAGTACTCCTCATGATCTACCTGGATTCAAAAGATTACTGGGAGATGGTAGCGACTTTGGAGTAAGTTTTACTTATGCAGAACAACCTTCACCTGACGGGCTTGCACAAGCATTCATTATTGGAAAAGAATTTATCGGTAACGACAGTGTTTGTCTTGTTCTTGGTGATAACATATTCCATGGAGCAGGTTTTACCGCCATGCTTGAAGAAGCAGTGAAAAACGCCGAAGAAGACAACAAGGCCACAGTCTTCGGGTATTGGGTCAACGACCCGGAACGATATGGTGTAGCTGAATTCGACAAAAACGGCAACTGCCTCAGTATTGAAGAAAAGCCAAAACTTCCGAAAAGCAATTACGCTGTAGTAGGACTGTATTTTTACCCCAACAAAGTCGTAGAAGTAGCAGGTAATATCAAACCATCAGCCAGAGGGGAACTGGAAATAACAACTGTCAACCAAGTTTTTCTAGAACAACAAGCCCTTAAGGTCAAAACGTTGGGACGAGGTTTTGCGTGGTTAGATACCGGCACACATGACAGTCTGAGCGAGGCCAGCACCTTCATTGAAGTCATAGAAAAACGACAAGGCCTGAAAATAGCATGCTTGGAAGCCATTGCTTACAACAGAGGCTGGATCAGCAAAGAAAAGCTTCGCGAAATAGCCCAGCCTATGATCAAGAATCAATACGGGCAATATTTAATGAAACTGAGTGAGGAGACTCAAAGCGAAGAATAATCTGAATTCATCAGACAGAAAAGCATTTATTGATTGGTACAAAACAAGATTTTTTTCTTAACTTTGTACCAATCTTTATTTTAATATCAATCATAAGAAATGGGAATCTTATCAAAAATATTTGGAAAATCCAAAGAAGAAAACAGTACTAAGGTAGGTGGAATGGAAGACTTCATGACACTTATACGCGTATATTATCAAGCGGTCATGGCAGTACAGCTTGGCATAAGTAATTTATCTGCACTTCCTGATTTACGTATCTTCAAACAATCTCTGCACGTCGCAACTGTTAACAACAAACTGGGTATTGGAGAGAAGAAGCGCTGCAAAAACATGCTTATTGACGTATATGGCATTAGCGAAGATTTCTTTAAGGAAATCGACAACAGTATCAAACGTTCATGCAAGAATGTCAATGATATCAGAACCTACCTTATCATGTTCCAGGGATTCAGCCAGGATTTGATGATGCTCATGGGAAACCTTATGCAATGGAAGTTCCGTATGCCAGCTATGTTTCATAAGGCATTACGTGGCATGACAGCCAAAACCATTCATGACATTATGACTAAAAATGATTGGAAAGACGAAGGCGTACGCCGCACATGTGTAGGTATCAGAAAATACCAACACCATCTTGGATATTCAGAAAACTGGATGACAGAATACGTCTACCACATCATTATGCTGGCCAAAAAAGAGCCAAAGCCTAAAGATTTGGACGACAAAAAAGGATAAAACATTTTGGATATTAAACAAATTTTTATAAATTTGTAACGAGAAGGCACATATGACTGCTGAGGAAGAAAAACTAATGCGAATTCTTGAAGCCAGGATAACACAACTTATTCTGGATTTCAAAGACTTGGAATCAAAAAATGCCATGCTTGCAGAACAACTACAAAAAACTGAAGCTGAATTAACTGAACTACGAGTCGAACAGGAAGAGCTGAAAGCAGCATACGAAAGTCTCAAAATAGCGAAGATGATTGAAATTAGCGACACAGATATGAAAAACGCGAAATCAAGATTATCTAAGTTAGTGCGTGAAGTAAACAAATGTATCGCCCTTCTAAATGTTTAATCCCATGAACGAAGTCAGCGAATACTTTACTATAAGATTACGACTGGGAAATCAGATCCTACCGCCGATAACAATTAAAAGAAGCGAAGAACTGATTTATCGTGATGCAGAAAAACTCATCAATGAACGGTTAGGGCAATATGCCACACGATATCCTGGGCAAGAGAATATCACCTATCTCTACATGGCGATTTTAGATATTGCCGTAGCCCTGAAAAGAGAAGAAGAACGAAACGACACGACTCCCTTCGTAGAAAGCATGCAGAGAATGCTTCATGGCATCAATGATGCCTTGCAGTCCCCAAAGGAATAAAATATTAGTAAAACAATAAAACTTACACACGCACAGTCTCTCCAATGCGACTAAAAGCAAATGAAGAGTTGTGCGTGATTTTTTATATTTATATTAAAAAATTATTTGTTATGTTAGAAACCATATCTGCCCTGGCTGGCTTACTTGTAGGATGCGCCATAGGTTATGCCTTATTCCGCTATGTACTGACTGCCAAAATGAAACAGGTTCTGGAAGAGGCACAAAAAGAATCTGAAGTGATCAAACAGAAAAAACTTCTTGAAGTTAAGGAAAAATTCCTCAATAAGAAATCCGAACTTGAAAAAGAGGTTCAGCAACGCAATCAGCAAATCCAACAGCATGAAAACCGATTGAAACAAAGAGAAATCAGTCTCAACCAAAGACAGGATGACCTGAACCGCAAACGCAATGAGATTGACAATGAACGCAAACGGTTGGACAATATCCAGCAAGGCTTGGATAAACGTGAGGAAGAACTCAAGGAAATGGAAAACCAGGAGCGCATTAAACTTGAAACTATCAGCGGTCTGAGTGCAGATGAAGCCAGAGAGCGCCTTATTGAATCTCTTAAAGATGAAGCAAAGACCAATGCGGCCAGCTATATTAATGAGATCATGGATGACGCTAAAATGACTGCAAACAAAGAAGCCAAGCGAATAGTCATTCAAAGTATTCAACGTGTAGCCACAGAAACAGCTATCGAAAACAGCGTTACTATTTTCCATATTGACAATGATGAAGTCAAAGGAAGAATCATTGGTAGAGAAGGAAGAAATATCAGAGCATTGGAGGCTGCTACTGGTGTTGAAATTGTGGTAGATGATACTCCTGAAGCTATCGTTATCTCTGCATTTGACCCGGTTCGTCGAGAAATCTGCCGACTGGCCCTACATCAATTGGTAACAGACGGACGTATTCATCCTGCGCGTATAGAAGAAGTTGTTGCAAAAGTAACCAAACAAGTAGAAGAAGAAATTATTGAAACAGGAAAACGAACCGCCATCGACTTGGGTATTCATGGTTTGCATCCTGAATTGATACGTATCGTGGGCAAAATGAAATATCGTAGCAGCTATGGTCAAAACCTGCTCCAACACGCCCGCGAAACAGCGAACTTGTGTGCAGTTATGGCTTCTGAATTAGGTTTGAATCCCAAAAAAGCCAAACGCGCCGGACTTTTGCACGATATAGGTAAAGTGCCTGATGAGGAGCCGGAATTACCACATGCTATTTATGGTGCCAAGTTAGCTGAGAAATATAAAGAAAAGCCTGAAATATGCAACGCTATTGGAGCTCACCATGACGAAATGGAAATGATGACATTATTGGCTCCTATCGTACAAGTATGTGATGCCATCAGTGGAGCCCGTCCAGGTGCCAGACGAGAAATAGTTGAAGCCTACATCAAGCGTCTCAACGACCTTGAAAATATAGCTATGAGCTATCCTGGAGTAACCAAAACCTATGCGATCCAGGCCGGTAGAGAATTAAGAGTCATAGTGGGAGCAGACAAGATCAATGATAAGCAAACAGAAAGCCTTAGCACTGAAATTGCCAAAAAGATTCAAGATGAGATGACATATCCCGGACAAGTCAAAATTACTGTAATACGCGAAACAAGAGCTGTTAGCTACGCTAAGTAGAATGAATTAAAATCATATTCATATAAAACGGGAGATAAACAGTGTTTTTACCTCCCGTTTTATTTTCCATAACTTATACTAATACTTCATTCTTCTCTCTGTTTTTCATAAGCATCCAACCTCATATGATTACTGTTTTATTTCGAAAGAATCTTATAATCTTGAGATAACTTGTTCATAGAGCACCAATAGGTATACAGAAGTTATATTTCGGTACTTTCATTTTGTCCATGTCTTTACTAGTACATGTCTCTACCTCTTATTTTCTGAAATATTCAACAAAATAAATACCACACAATATCATCGCAGCACCTACTAATGCTAATATTGTCACCCTTTCGTTTAAGCAAAGATATGAAGCTATCAATGTCACCACTGGATTTAAATAAATATAGTTGGTAGCGCGTACGACCCCTAAAGATTTCATCACGATATTCCACCCCCAATAACAAAGAAACGATGCTACAATACCTAAAAACAATATATTAAATATTACAACAGGTTGGAAATACAACGAAACATCTGTCTGCAGAGGCCAAATAATAAAACAAGGCAATATAGTCAGCACACCGTAAAAAAACACTTTACGTGTAATAAAAAGCATAGAATATTTGTGATTCAGAATCCGCACCAACAATGAATATAAAGCCCAGGTAACTGCTGCAACCAATGCCAACATATCACCTAGTGGTGATAATTTTAGGAAGAAATGACCATTCAAAACCACCAGACTCATTCCTGCCAAGGCAATAAGTGAAAACAACATCTGCTTCCTGTTTATTCTTTCTTCCTTATAACACAACCCCAAAAGTAAAGTGGTCAGCATTGGCGTACTGCATACAAGAAGCGAAACATTTGAGCAATAAGAATAAGTTAATGCTATATTTTCCGTTAAAAAATAAAGCGAACCTCCACAAATACCAGCTAATAGAAGTAACATCTCATCTTTTACACTATCCGACCATAATTTTAGTCTAAGCGAAAAAGGACAAATACAGATATAAGCTAAAAGAAAACGAAGAAAGAAAATATCACTAGGACGTAAACCAGCATTTATCAGTACCTTGGTAGAAACAAAGGTAATTCCCCATACAGTCACAATACACAATGCCATCAAATGCACATAATGTGACTTCATTATTCTCATAAAATCTAATTTGTATATATTTACTCAGACAACAATTTCTTTAGGAATTCATCCAATTCCTCATCCAAGCCTTTCAATAATTCATCATCGAATATCAAAGTATCATCATCTACCAGATACAAATCACTGATTGTCTCTTTATCTTCATCTATCAAGACAAAAGAATAAGGTTTGAGTATAGGTAGCTTCTCCAACTCATTCTTCATATTCTGAATACAGAGTCGAAGTATTGGAATTATTTCTTCATAAAAATCTTCATCATTGTTATCTATCCATTGCTCTACCACGCACCTTGTCAGCTCAACATCGTCATCGTTAAAAGCCAACAACTCTCCTGAATCCTGCTTAGCCTGCAAATGAATATCTGTCAAAACTGCTTCTTCTCTCGTTGGTGGATACTTGGATATAATTTTTTTTAACGCCCGTTCTATCTGCTGAATCGTCTGTGGTGTAGCTTTCATAAATCAGTATTCTATTTATTTAATATCAAAAATACAAAAAATAATTAAGAATATGCTTTAGAAGAACAAAAAATTGCACATTAATCCTGATTTTGACTACTTCAGATATTGGGACATTTCAATACGATGCTTCAAAATTTTACGATATTTATCAATCAATTGTTTCATTGAAGCATAATCTTTACCATTCATCTCTCGTTCAGCACAATCAAGATATACCAAAGACTCCGTAAAGGAATCCTCTGATTCTTTTAAAAAAGCCAAATTAACATATGCTGCAACTCTTAATTTTCTAAACGTACTTTCTTCGGCAGCCTGCTTCCATAACTGCTCGGCTTGTTCCCTATTTCCACTGATATAAGCCAAATAACCATACCTCAAATCACTGGCCAAAGACGTATAAATTGTTCTACCTACCGTTTGCCAAAATGGCATTAATTCACGGACGATATCATCTGAAAGACGTCGCACAAGATCTGCCTGAAGTTCTTCTTCTTTTATCTTATTACCCTTATAATATAACCGACCCACAATCGTTGATTTTTCCTGAGTTGGCCGGATACCGATCCTATTATACGTCAAGCAAATATATCCATCAGCCCAACAATCATCAGAAATAGTCACAAGGGGTACTTTGGCATAAGCATTATCGATTGAAAGTATAGTCCTTATATTATAATCTACCGAAGAAGCCTCCAACAAACTATCAGGCAAACTCTTTATAAAACATGAATCCGACTCGACCAAACCAGAATCAATTCTTACCAAATATTTGGAACAATCGTTATCTACCAATTTCTGAGTTATCTGCTTGAATAAAGTATCTGTCTGTACAGGGATATATAAAGTATCATCAACCTCAAATGGCTTCCATCTCTGCAGATTGTTTACAACCAGCAAACTGTCAGCAGGAAATTTCCTACTCTTGAGTGAAGGTTCCAATACATCTACATAAACAGCAACAGGAGCTGCGCAAGAAGTCATAAAAAAAAGTATGAACAAAATAACCGGACAATCCTTAAAAATATGACGAACATACTCTCTTGCACTCTCTGAAACCGAATTACTTATTGATCCATTCATCTGCATTTTCATGACTTCAAAAAATTAAATAAGTACGATAATATATTTCAATTATCGTACTTAAAATTATACAATCAATTACTTATCTCATATAGGTTATAATCCCTTTCCGTGGCAATTCTTGAATTTTTTTCCACTACCACAAGGACAAAGATCGTTTCGTCCAGGTAATTTTTCAGCCACTACAGGTTGCTGCTTAACAGCTTCACGCGTATCATGTTGTGCTGCAGCCTGCTGGGCCGGATCAGTCAAATCTTCTCTTGACTCTACGTAATGCTCCTGCTCAGCAACTCTTTTTGTAGGAGCCTCTGCCTGTTGTACTTGTGAAGGTTCCTGAACCGGAATCTGACCACGCATCAAAACGCTGACAGTCTGATTATTTATTTTATTAACCATATTATCAAACAGCTTCACGCTTTCAAGTTTAAAGATCAAAAGCGGATCCTTCTGTTCGTAACTTGCATTTTGTACTGAATGTTTCAATTCATCAAGTTCACGAAGATTTTCTTTCCACGCTTCATCTATTGTATGCAACATAATAGCTTTCTCAAAAGCTTTCACAATCGAATGTGATTCTGTTTCATAAGCTTCTTTCAACGGGCTTGCGATTTGATAAATCCTACGACCATCTGTAATAGGCACCATGATGTTTTCGTACATTGCGCCTTGATTCTCGTATACTTGCTTGATAACCGGTTGAGCCACGCTTGCCAAGAGATCTGTCTTCTGCTTAAATCTAGCCATCGTTGCCTGGAATGCCTTTTCGCAGAGATCATCTCGTTTCATTGTATTGAATTCCTCCTCTGTAAAAGGAACTTCCATTGCCATAATCTCTATAAAGCCTTCCTTACATCCCTGGTAATCATTGTTCTCTATGATATTCACACAACGATCCCAAATCATATTGGCAATATCCATGCCAATACGTTCTCCCATCAAGGCGTGACGACGTTTTTCGTATATAACGGTACGCTGCTTGTTCATCACATCATCATATTCCAACAAACGTTTACGTACGCCAAAGTGATTTTCCTCCACTTTTCGCTGAGCACGTTCGATAGAATTACTGATCATCTTATGCTCAATCATATCACCGTCTTCAAAACCCAACTTATCCATAACTTTAGCAATACGTTCGCTTGCAAACAAACGCATCAACTTGTCTTCCAATGAGACAAAGAATACGGACGATCCCGGATCTCCCTGACGGCCTGCACGTCCTCTCAACTGACGGTCAACACGACGGCTCTCATGACGCTCAGTACCGATAATAGCCAAACCACCTGCAGCCTTAACTTCATCACTCAATTTAATATCCGTACCACGACCGGCCATATTAGTTGCGATTGTCACAGTACTGCTTTGACCAGCCTTGGCTACAATATCAGCTTCTTGTTGATGTAATTTGGCATTCAACACATTATGTGGTATCTTACGCATCTGCAACATCTTACTCAGCATTTCAGATATTTCAACAGAAGTAGTACCAACCAACACCGGTCGTCCGGCTTTAACCATCTTCTCCACTTCCTCAATTACGGCCTTATATTTTTCACGCTGAGTCTTATATATACGGTCGTTCATGTCTATTCTGGCAATCGGACGGTTTGTGGGGATCTCCACAACATCCAATTTATAAATATCCCAGAACTCACCTGCTTCCGTAACAGCCGTACCCGTCATACCAGACAATTTGTGATACATACGGAAATAATTCTGCAAGGTAATAGTTGCAAACGTCTGTGTGGCTGCCTGTATCTTTACATGTTCCTTTGCCTCTACAGCCTGATGAAGTCCGTCACTCCAACGGCGACCATCCATAATACGTCCGGTCTGCTCGTCAACGATCTTCACCTCACCATCTATAATGACATATTCATCATCTTTGTTAAACATCGTATAAGCCTTAAGAAGCTGCTGTATGGTATGCACACGTTCACTTTTCACGGCATAATCAGAGAAAAGCTGATCTTTCTTCATCACGCGCTCTTCATCTGTCAGTGTAGTATCTGCTTCCAACGCCGACATAGCAGCTGTAATATCAGGCAAAACGAACAGATCAGGATCAGAAGTTTTCTTAGCCAACCATTCATTTCCCTTATCAGTCAGATCTACACTATTCAGCTTCTCATCTACAACGAAATAAAGAGGTTCAACAGCCTCTGGCATTAGTTTGTTATTATTCTCCATGTAAATCTCTTCTGTCTGCAACATACCGGATTTAATACCTTGCTCCGACAGATATTTAATCAACGGTTTGTTCTTTGGAAGAGCTTTATGGCTTCTGAACAACTGTAAAAATCCTTTTTCTACTTTTTCCTTGTCACCTGAAGAAATCAATTGCTTGGCTTCCGCCAGATACTGAGTGGCCAATTGACGCTGTACTCCGACCAACTGTTCCACTAAAGGCTGATACTGCTCAAACAGCTGATCATCACCCTTCGGCACGGGGCCAGAAATAATCAACGGCGTACGGGCATCATCAATCAACACAGAATCGACCTCATCGACGATGGCATAATTATGAGCTCTCTGTACCAAATCTTTAGGATTGGTTGCCATATTGTCACGAAGATAGTCAAAACCAAACTCGTTATTAGTACCAAAGGTAATATCTGCCATATAGGCTTTACGACGTGCAGAAGAGTTTGGCTGGTGCTTATCTATGCAATCTACACTCAAACCATGGAACATATAAAGCGGCCCCATCCATTCAGAGTCACGCTTTGCCAAATAATCATTTACGGTAACGACATGAACACCATTACCTGTAAGAGCATTCAAGAATACCGGCAATGTGGCTACCAGAGTTTTACCTTCACCGGTTGCCATTTCAGCTATTTTTCCTTGATGAAGAACTACACCTCCAAATAGCTGAACATCATAATGCACCATATTCCAAACAGTATCATTACCACCTGCAACCCAATGGTTATGATAAATTGCCTTGTCTCCGGAAATCTCTACAAAATCATACTTTGCAGCCAATTCTCTATCAAAATCCGTAGCCTCAACTACAATCGTTTCATTCTTTGCGAAACGTTCTGCCGTAGACTTGACAATTGAAAAAGCCACCGGCATAACTTCATTAAGAGCGACTTCATAACGGTCTAAAACCTGTTTTTCCAGTTTATCAATCTGAGCAAACAGACCAGCCCTATCTTCTAAAGGAGTTTCTTCAACCTTAGCCTTTATTTCCGCTATTTTCTGCTTCAAATCATCTGCAGAGCCCTGTACATATTTTTTAATTTCCTGTGTTTTCGCACGAAGGGCATCATGACTAAGTGACTGAATTTCCGGATAGGCTTTCTTGATATTCTCAACCAAAGGCTGAATAAGCTTCATATCTCTAGTTGACTTGTTACCGAATAGCTTGCTTAAAAATTTATTAATGTCCATATTTTAATTTTGTTTATTATCTGTAATTAAATTGTTTATAAGAAACGGCATACTAGATGCCCTCATTTTAACGAATTGCACTCAAAGGCGCAATCGAACAAGCATTCGGTGCCCTTATACGCATGAATGCCGCCAAAGTTGGCGCTATACAATCTACTGAGACCGGTACTTTAACCGTTTCAGGACGCACATTACTACCAAAGAAAAACAACGGGAAACTGACATAAGAAAGCTGGATAAAATCCTGTTCATGTGTCTCCTCATTAATATATTTCCAACCTGGTGATACTTCAATAAAAATATCTCCAGATCTATTCACATTATAACTGTTACGTCTCCTTCCAATTTCATCGGTTGAAGCCCCTAAAGCCAAACGCTGAGATGTATACACATCCTTTACACCAGCCATCTGCGTCAAAAATGCCGATGATCGGGTTAGGACATCAGCCATATTCAACTGCTTTTCCTCAATAAGTTTCTGATTAAGAAAAAGCTGCGTTCCAAATTCCGCTTCTACATACTTACCTTGGCCATACACCGCCATAAGATACATATTTAACAGAGCAGATGCCTTGTTAATACTGAATGTACCCGTCGGAATTCTGTATCTGGCCAAATCCGTAAATTCGTCATCCATATAACCCGTTGACGTCAAGACCAAAAGGAAATTTCCCCGCCCGACTGTTTTTTCCAGCTCCTTTATTAATTCTGCTATCTGTTGGTCAAGACGGACATAAGTATCCTGCAGTTCTATCGGACATTCTGACACCGGTTTATGGTCAAAGTTGCCTGCATAATAAGTCAGTGATAAGAAATCAGTAACCTCATCCTGACCTATTTCAGTATTTTCCAAACAATGCTTCGTGAAATTATTCACTTCCGCATTCACAAAAGCACTTGATTTGAATTCCACCATTTTACGGTCACCTTCAAATCGATGCTTAAATGTTTTGCGATCGTTTGTGGATATAAAATAATTAAAATTACCTACGATAGAACTAACGGGTTTCCAGACCATATCCGACAAACGTTCAGCCAACGGTAATATATATTCATATCGTAAAGCCCAATCCGGATATTTTCCATAATACGAAGTTCCACACCATCTTCCTGTCGAATCATTTAACCAGAATGCCCCATTAGCCGCATGACCGGCTGATAAAATAGCCGCATCGGCATATGGTGCTATAGCATAAACTATAGCTCGTCCGTCTGTTGCCATTTTAAGCTCATCGGTAACTGTAGATACATTCAATTTGGCAGGCGAATAAGCTTCAGATGTCTGCCATCCATTATATTTTGAATCATCTACACAATAAACCGGACGAAGAGATTTACGGTCTAACCATTTCTCCCCTACTATTCCATTGTCGTATGGTGTCGTACCGGTAACAACACAAGCGACAGCCGAAGCCCTGTCCACATCATGAAACGGATATTCTGCATTCATATATGTCCGTCCTTCACGCAACAGACGATTAAATCCATCCTCACCATATAAGGAAGAAAAAGCTTCCATATAATCAGAACGGAATTGATCTATCATCACATTGACTATAAGGCGGGGTACAGGATATGAAGTCTGTGCCTCCATATTAACACAAACCAACGCCAAAATCAATGGTGTCAGGAATCGACAATTTTTCTTATTATTATGCATGTCTTTTAAGAGATCCTTTACGATAAGTCAACAAATAACTACATGAATGTAATAACAAACACAATGCCAAAGGTACAACGACCGGCGTAAAATCTTGGGGTATAAAGACTGAAAATATTATAAATAATGTTAAACAGATTGCATTCAGAAAATGAAAATATGTTTTTCGCTTTTTTATCGTGCAATAAACGACCCAAGGCATAACCAATAAAGGCAATGGATTAAACACTAATATTTGCCAATTTGAATCCACTGTCGGATGAATGGAAAAGAAGAATAAAAAAGTTACGACAACACCTATGAGACCAGTCAAAGACATCATCAACAAATCGATGCCCCAAAACATTTTCCCTGCCAATTGCTCTATTACAATCAATATGACAATCATGCATACCATGCCCCAAGCCATCTGAGTAGGCGTAATGGGAAATTCATCTTCAATCGGCTGTTCTTTTCCAGTCACCACTTCACTGGTTGACTTGACCAAAGGTCTTACCGCACCGTCTTTTCCCTGAATAACCGCTTTGTCGGCATACATCTTCATATATAATGGTGCAAACATTTCATTACGTTCAGAAATCGTTTTGTCGGCATCTGCCCCCAAACACAGATCATTTCCCAATTCAGCCCACGGATATTCATGAGTATACTGATGCACTATCGTCCTGAATGTACGTAATGTATCAGCCTTGGGGTATATGACCTTTCCATCAATTGCATCTTCTATTCTGTCTCTAGCTCTTGTCGTACAATTATCATAAAAAAAGTTATAAAGATACTTTTGGTTTTCAGGCTGCATATTGGTTATCAGTATCTCCCACAGTTTCATTTTTTCTTCATTTGTCAGATTCAGAACTTGTTGATATACTGCAGACCCTCTTTGCTCATATTCTTTAAGAAAAATATTAAAAGGTAATGCTCCTATCCTATAAATACATTCTCCTTTAACGAAACGGCTTATGAAATGCGGCTCCGAGAAATCAAAAACGCCATAATTAAATACCCAGTCTTCTCCTCCTGAATTTAAAAAGCGACATCGTATTGCCGTATGCCCATACAATTCATACACAGCTTTTCCTGGCGTACAAGTCAACAGACTTATTTCCATTGAGTCTCGCTGTGCATATATTGACGAAACAAAAACAACATGCATCACAATCAAAAGGAAAAAATATTTTATCTTACTCATTTTAAAAAAACAATATTCATGTACAAAGGTACATAAATTCAGTTAAAAGTAAAGTATTAAATCAAAAACCTTTTCTGATCCCACCATTTTCCGTATTAAAAACACGTTTATATTTCCGTCGTTTTTCACAGAATAATTTCTATCAAGTTCCACATCGCTTTCTCTTTCCTGTACAAAGGAACGATTAAATATAAAATCGGACAACTACTTTTTCAAAACGACCTGATCACCTTTAATTGTTAATAAGCCCTATCCCATCGGGATACCAAACTCTGTGTAGTTAAATAAACCCTGTTATTAAATACGTATATTTTATTTTTTTAACGGAACAGTGCAAATTAAATTTTGAAACGCAAATAAAAAATATAATCTTTGCAAATTGAAAATATAGTGCACTAAATAAAACAGCATATCCAGCATACAAAATGATTAAAAATAAAAACATCCTTTTCATGGCTGCAGCTTTCTGCATGGCAACCCTTCCAGCTACAGCCCAAACGAATGGTTCTAACTCGCCTTACTCCAGATTCGGACTCGGCAACCTTAATGACCACGCTCAAGGATTTAACAAGGCAATGAGTGGCTTAGGCATCGGAATACGAAATAATAAGTTCATCAATATGCAAAATCCGGCATCCTACTCTGCAATAGACTCTCTCACATTTCTGTTTGATGTCGGTATGACTTTTCAAAATGCCAATTTCAAAAATGGCAACCAAAGCATAAATGCCCATAACACCACATTGGATTATGTGAACGCAGCTTTCAGACTAGCACCAGGATTAGGCATTTCTTTTGGATTCGTTCCTTATTCCACCATTGGCTATAATTTCTCTGAATCAAAATATTTAGGAGAGCATTTCAACAACGGAAATACTATCACTTATACCAATACATACACCGGAGACGGAGGTATACACGAAACTTATATTGGATTAGGTTGGAGGCCGTTTGCCAAATTGTCCATCGGTGCAAATGCAGGATTCCTATGGGGAGAATACAGCCAAAATATCAAACAGACATTTTATGAGAATGGAACTGAAAGTACTTCATCTAAAGGACTTAACCGTAATGTTGAAGCTAACTTTTCTACTTATAAAATCGATTTTGGCGCACAATATCCCATTTCTATTAACAAGAATAACGACTTGACCCTAGGTGTAACCTATAGTCTCGGACATACCATCAAGAATCCGGCCAGATATTCAAGTTATGTGACAGATGGTGATTCAACCAACGTTACAATTAAAGATGCATTTGATTATCCACACACCATAGGCGCCGGCCTTTCCTGGCAGCACAACAACAAGTTAACTATTGGTGCGGATGTAAGTTATCAAAAATGGGGAAGTTGCCGTATGCCACAGATCATTAACGACGAATTTGTCAGCAGCAGTGCCAATTACAAGGATCGGACACGTTTCGTTCTTGGTGGCGAATACCAGCCAGACCCGATTAGCAGAAAATACATCAAAAGGATCTACTATCGGTTTGGTGCATCTTATGCTACACCATACTATAAGATAAACGGGGTTAACGGACCTCGGGAAATTGGCGTTACAGCCGGTGTGGGATTACCCTTGAGTAACAAGATCAGCAGCCGCTCATACATTAATGTTTCATTCCAATGGCTTAACGTGTCAGCAGACTCACCTTCTTTGATAACAGAAAATTATCTTCGACTCAATATTGGAATAACCTTTAACGAGAAATGGTTCATGAAGTGGAAAATACAATAAGCAAACACGATAACTCCAATCAGCCAAATACGAATCTTCTCACTCGTATAACAAGATCATTCACAGGATGCTTAATTGCAGCCTGTATGGGCATAATATGGGCATGCACAACAGACAACAAGCCCAATGCACCTGCTGTGAGTGAGAATGATTCATTTCCTTTCATGCAGTCGTGGGGAGTGTCCACACTTATCTCTGATTCAGGAGTAATCAGATATAAAATTGTAGCAGAAGAATGGAATATATACAATTCTACCAATCCACCTAAATGGACCTTCGTAAAAGGATTGTTTTTGGAAAAATTCGATTCCACATTCCACATTGACTGGTTTGTACAATGTGATACTGCATATTGCTACAATCAAAATCTTTGGGAATTGAGAGGACGCGTATTTATCAGAAATATGGAAGGTACGGAATTTAGCAGTGAGGAATTGTTTTGGGATATGGATCGTCATGAAATGTATTCCAATCTATTTATGACAATACGAACTCCGGAAAAGCTGCTACAGGGATATAATTTTCGCTCAAACGAACAAATGACCCGTTATCACATACAAAATTCCAATGCAGAAATGCCATTTGGAGGTGACAGTTCATCAGAACTGCCACAAGACAGTACAAGTATACAACGTTCTGCACCAACAAAAATGCACTAAGCCAACATGGGACTGACGATATTAGAAATTATCATAATTTTATTATTTTCTGCCTTTTTCTCCGGAATGGAGATCGCATTTGTTTCATCTAACAAGCTACAAGTAGAATTAGATAGAAATAATATGAACATGACTTCTAAGATCTTGTCCATATTCTACTCTCATCCCAATGATTTTATCTCTGCACTCCTTGTCGGTAATAATATCGCACTGGTTATTTATGGTATACTCATGGCTGATGTTATCAACCAAACCATTTTCAGTTCGCCTGATTTTATTACAAACGAAGGTATTAAGGTTTTCTCACAAACTATCCTGTCTACATTAATCGTGTTGGTAACAGGCGAATTCTTGCCCAAAACTCTTTTCAAGATAAACCCCAATCAAATGCTGCGTACGTTCGCACTTCCAACGTTTGCATGCTACGTTATCTTGTACCCCATTGCCAGATTCACGAGTGCTCTTTCAAGAATCATACTGTTTATAATGGGCTTGAAAGTCAACAAGAAAGCGACAGAAAACGCATTTACAAAAATTGATTTGGATAATTTCATCCAATCAAGTATAGATTCGACCAAAAATGAAGACAGCATTACGGATGAAGTTAAAATATTCCAGAATGCGCTTTATTTTTCTAATACAAAAGTACGAGAATGCATGATTCCACGTACTGAAATTGAAGCGATAGACATAAAAGATTCTATAGAAAGCCTTAAAAACCACTTTATTGAAAGTGGTAATTCAAAAATTATCGTATACAAAGGAGATATCGACCATATAGTTGGATTCATACATTCTTCAGAAATGTTTCACAACCCGACAGACTGGACCAGCCGTATCAAGGAAGTACCTGTAGTTCCGGAAACCATGCAAGCACAAAAGCTCATGAAAAGATTCATGCAACAAAAAAAATCATTGGCTGTCGTAGTAGATGAATTTGGTGGAACTTCTGGATTAGTAACACTCGAAGACCTTGTAGAAGAAATATTTGGCGACATCGAAGATGAACATGACACCACCACATATACCGCCAAACAAATAGGAGACCATGAATACGTGATTTCCGGACGCTTGGAAATTGAGAAAGTAAACGAACTCTTGAATTTAAATCTGCCAGAATCAGATGAATACGTTACTGTCAGTGGATTCATTTTACATAAATATCAGAGTTTTCCAAAATTAAATGAAATCATAAAATTTGATAAATACGAATTTAAAATAATAAAAAACACTGCTACAAAAATAGAACTTGTAAGGCTGAAAATCATTGAATAACTAAAATTTAAGGATTCAAATGCTATAAATTGCAAGGATTTTTGTATCTTCGTGCCCTAAAAACACAAGAAATTCAAAAAAATAATAATAATCTAAACCAATGGCAACATTACAAAAAATTAGAAGTAAAGGTCCATTACTGGTCATTGTGATCGGATTGGCTCTTTTTGCATTTATTGCAGAAGAAGCCATGCGTTCAATCCAGACTGCGACCAATGAGAGTAAACAACGTGTAGGTGAAATCTATGACAAGCATCTCTCTGTACAGGAATTTCAGAATCTGGTTGATGAATACGCAGATGTGGTTAAATTTTCAAGTGGTATGAGCTCTTTGGACGACCAGCAACTAACCCAACTCCGCGACCAGGTATGGAATACTTATGTTAACAATCAACTCATTGAGCATGAAGCTGAAAGATTGGGTTTAACTGTCACAGATGCTGAACTTCAGTCAATCATAGCTACAGGTACAAACCCGATTCTCATGCAGACTCCATTCCGTAATGAAAAAACAGGCCGTTTTGACGTAAATGTACTGAAAAAATTCCTTACGGATTATGAAAGCATGAAGAGTCAGTCTGCCCAAATGCCTGCTGAATACATTGAGTATTATACAAAGCTTTATAAATTCTGGACCTTTGTAGAAAAATCATTGAGAGAAGAAGCATTAAACCAGAAATATCAGATTTTATTAGCCAAATCTCTTATCTCTAATAAAATATCTGCCCAGGCTGCATTTAATGGACGCAACAATGAAAGCGAGGTCCTATTGGCAGCACTACCCTACTCAAGCATAAATGACAATGAGATAAAGGTAGAAGAATCTGACTTGAAAGCCAAATATGAAGAAATGAAAGAACGTTTCAAACAAGTGGCAGAAAGTCGTGATATCAAGTTTATTGATGTCAAGGTTGAAGCAAGCAAGGCTGACAAGGACCTACTGAATAAGGAAATGAACGAAGCCTTTGCAAAACTCAATGCAAGCAATGATTATGCAAAAACAGTGCGTGAAAGTGGTTCTACGATCAACTACTTCCCTCTTCCTGTAAGTAAAAACGCATTACCATACGATATTGCATCACAAATCGATTCAATGTCTGTAGGCCAAAGCAAAGCACCTTATTATAATGCTGGCGACAATACCATGAATGCCATCAAACTGATTGCTAAGGTTTCTGCACCAGATTCTATCGAAATCCGTCAGATACAAGTAGCTGGCGCCAACGCAGATGTCATCAAGAAGACTGCAGACAGTATCATGACTGCATTAAATCAGGGAGCACCTTTTGACACTATTGCAAAGAAATATGGCCAGACTGGAGAAAAAATATGGTTGACATCACGTCAATATGAAGGAGCTACTATGGATCCTGCAAACCTCAATTTCATTAAGACAGTCACATCAATGCCTGTCAATGCAATAGAAAAGATAGATCTCGGCCAGGGAACAGTTATAGCCCAGGTAACCAACCGTCGGGCCATGATTGACAAATATGATATTGCAATCATCAAACGTCCTGTAGAATTCAGTAAAGATACATATACTAAAGCATACAACGATTTCAGTCATTTCATCGCATCTAATCAGACTTTGAAAGATATTGAAGCCAATGCTCTAAAAAATGGTTATAATCTTCAAACACGCGAAGATCTTTTCAACAATGAACATTATGTTGGAGGAGTAAAGAATACGCGTGACGCCATGAGATGGATCTTCAATGAAGATACTGAAAAAGACGAGGTGTCATCCATGTACGAATGCGGCGACAATGACCATTTGATGGTAGTTATCTTAACTGCTGTTCATAAAGCCGGATACCGTAGTATGGAAGACGTCAAGGACTTACTGACACAAGAAGTCATGAAGGACAAAAAAGCCAGCATGTTGACAGAAAAAATTGCTAATGCAAAAAGCATCGCTGATGTAATGAAAGTAAATGGAGCTGTAAGCGATACAATCAAACACATTACTTTCAATGCACCTACCTTTATCTCTAAAATAGGTTACAGCGAAGCTGCATTGAGCGGTGCAACAGCCAAGGCTTCACAGAATCAATTCGTCTGCCCAATAAAAGGTAACGGTGGAGTATATGCATTTACAGTTCTTAACAAGAAGAAAACAGCTGAAAAATTTGATGAAAAAGCAGAGAAAGCTCAACAGAACAATCTGAACATGCGTTCTGCAAGTCGTTTTGTTAACGAATTGTATGAAAAAGCAAATGTAAAAGACAATAGATACTTATTCTTCTAACAATAATAAGAATCCAACTACGAGGCCATCTCACAATTGATTTTGAGATGGCCTCGTTTTTTTATTCCAGTCTTTTGAAACGTAATCTTACTGCTATTTATCAATACATTACAGCAACCCGGATTATAAGTTTTCCTACTATGATTCATGTTGACGATTTATTGGTTTCTATTTGCATCAGTGTAATTATGTTCTATACATAAAAAACAAGAATGTATTCAAAAAGAGAACTTTCAGCAAATCATTTCCTACGGTACAAATCAAACTAGATATCATTGAAGAAACTTCTCAGTTAGCCCCACGATACAAACTCAATTAATTCAAATAATATAGTCCATACCATAGGAAATGTAACCCCATACAGCTAAATGACAAACAGAAGATTTACCTTGCCTACAGGTGGTATTACGTTCCAGATTTAATCAAGCCAACATGCGCCAAATAAGGATATAAACACATATCATTTGATAAAGAAAGGATCACATCTGTTATGGACGCACTGATGTTTCTTATTCACACCACAGAAAAAGGAACTCAGAAAGCGATGGAAAAAGCATAGACAACAATCAGGAGCAGTATTTCAAATATATAATAATATACTACTGCATTTTTATATTATATAGCCCTATGCATATAAAAAATATCCCGGAGGTCTTCCGGGATATTCTATCAAAGAGTGAGATACAATATGTTAAACTATGCGTAAAGCTAATTAATGAAAGGTTATTTAATCACACAGATGCTTACACGATTCCAGCTAGGATCATTGTAGATTGAACCTACACCCATTCCCTTAGCTTCAATACGGCTTGCAGAAATATTATATTTCTTTACTAAAATATCCTTTATCTTATCTGCACGCTTTTGTGCCAACTTTTCATTATAAGACTTCTTACCTTCAGGTGACGCATAACCGTTAATAACAACCTTGGCATCTCCATTCTGCTTCAGGTAAGTAGCCAACTGATCTACATAAGGCATCTGAGTTGATTCAATGTTGCTCATTCCCTGACGGAATGTAACTACATAATCTTGCTTTTCAGCCTTAGTAACTGTTTCACGCTTGCTGTTGCGGCAATCCTGCAAATCACGCTGCAATTTATTTATTCTATCTTGAGCATTAGACAATGCACGATCCTTAGCCTCAACATCCTTCTCGAGATTGCTGATCATGCCATTAAGAGCCTTAACAGCATCTGCATTCGTGCAATCATCAGAATAATAATGCTTACCATTCTTATTCTTGAAATGATATACTACACCAGCAGAAATTTCCCACACAGCCTGATTTGCATCAAAGTTCTGATGAGCCTGGCCAGGAATAGTCATATCCCATACAATAGCTGGTTTCAAAGCCAAAGTCCATGCCTTGGATTCTCCCAAATTGAAATTAAAATTCAAACCTGCTTTAGAACCAACATGGTTTGCATTAGCGAAACCATCTTTAGTAGGATAATAATCAAAGATCTTAATCCAACCAAAACCAGCAACAGCCTCTACTTCAAAAAGACTTGGTTTACCTTTATAAGGTACAAAAAGGTTATTCAAATTGACTCTGTGCAAAAGCATCAAATCAAAAGCATCAAATGTTTGCGGTGCTCCAGTTGTATTTACACCGTACATACTTTCAAGTGTCAATCCATAAATCGGTGAGAATTGTTTGTTAAGGTTCAATCCGATTGTAGGACGCATGTTACTAAAAAAGGCTGAATGTTTCAAAGGAGTTGTTCCTCCTACATTTAAACCGATAGACCAGTTCTGACAGAATTTATTCGTTCTAGTCTCAGTGTCAGTCGTTTGGGCGTTTACGCTTACCAAACCCAATGCGACCATCAATAATGAGAATAATGATCTTTTCATAATTTTGAAATTTTAATAGGTTAATATTCTAGAAGCTCACTCTTGTTTCCATTTAATATTATTTCTCGCTCGAAATAACAAAATCCTTATTTATTCATTTAAATTCGATTCCAATATATAGAGTAAAGATACATTTAATATTTTATATAGATATTACTCATAATGTTAAAAAGAGAAAAACAGAGGATAAAAGTATCTGGTCCAAATTACACTCATTGCCACTTATTTTACTTTAATGACTTCTATTGGTTGGAGTTTATTCATATCCAGCAGTTCTGAACGATACTTGACCTTATCAAATCGAATTTTACGCAAATCAATGCAACGTATTGTACTATTATACATTGTACGATAATAAATACACCTGTTCTTTATATCAGAAACAGAAGTCCATTGAGTTGCACTAGGAATATCCGCCGGTATTTTACCTTCTGCAAATTCGATTCCTACTGGAATATCGAAGTTATTCAATATCTGGAAACATTGCCTGACAGTTTGGTCAGCCGTCGACTTGACTGGGGCTGTCATTTGATAAAAGGCAGCTCTCACAAAACGTGAAGGCGGAGTGACATCACCGGGTATTCCCAGAAAGCCGCTTCCTGCTCCAAAAGAACTCAACTGTATATCTCCCATATTTTGAACAGGTGCCGTTCCAGGATAAAGGTTCACATAATTATTCAGATTGGTCATCTGCCATTCAAAACCCGGAGAATTAGTCAATACTCCTAATTTATTCTCATAAAAATGAACCTTTTCGTTCACTATCTCCATAACTATTTGACGCCCGGACAAATCTGCAAAACGCCAATGTACAGTTGAAGCACGAGGATCAATTGCAATGACATGCACGGTTTTGACAGCCTCCTTCACTTCTTCTATAGACTTACATTGTCCTAAAATCCAAGAAACCAGTTGTAAGTCCGCAATGGAATTTTCCCGATTTTCCGGCTGAAAACTTTCATATTTGCCATATCCGGGAAAATAGAACAATCCAGCGGAAAGTCCTTCCTCATTTATGCCTTCAGCCACAAATTCTTCTTGCTCCACTGATAAACCAACAAAACCATATTTTGCAGTAAACACCATACCTTGTTTCTCACCTCCGGGGATATAGGAACTCTGTGAGTATCCCCTTGGAACAATCACATAACGGCTATTCAAGTCGCTTCCACCCCATTCGATCGTACGAGCCAGAACTGAACTGCCATCTTCTACTTTCAAAGTAATACCTGTGCAAGCCTCTGAAGAATGATTGTTTAAAATCAGTCCCAATGCCACACATCCTAATAAATGTCTGATATTCATTTTCTTCTTATTTTAATCTAATTGTTAATTCACTTATTTATGAATATGGGAAAGATACAATATTTTTCTGAATACCTCACTATAAATAAAGATTATTTTTTTATCATTTTTTATTTACTCTCCATAGCTTTTAATATCATCGGGGTATTTTATTCATTATGAATAGATCCATAAAAAAACATCCGAATTAAAAACGAAGGATCAATATCAATTAAGAATCTATTGATCAAGCACTTATAAAAAACTTAAAAATTAGGATCAATACACAGACTGTCAAGAGAAACAACATATCACAATTCAGAAACAAGCCCCATATCCAATCCTCCCAATAACTAATATCCGGTATTTCTATCAATCCATTTGGATTTTAAATCTGATTATCCTATTTTTGCCAATATACAAATCTATACTTTTTCCAAATATCACTTAACTATAAAATTTTTATTCATTAGTATTTTTATCTTAAACATGATTAAATTATGAACTACCACGACATTATCCTGGCTTTCGGACTAACCATGATTGCCGGTCTTTCTACAGGTATAGGCAGCCTCATCGCTTTTTTTGCCACACGTACTGACACCCGTTTCCTTTCTGCTTCACTCGGACTTTCCGCTGGAGTCATGATTTATGTATCCTTTATGGAGCTGATGCCCGAATCGGTTTCCTTACTTGGCCAGCTTTATCCCGAACGCATGGCCTCATTCTATATGTTATTGGCTTTCTTTTCTGGAATCGCCTTGATTGCGATCATTGACCGACTCGTACCCGAAGACGAAAACCCTCACGAACTCCATTCAGAATCTGATCAACCAGCACCTTCACGCTTGAAACGCACAGGAATCATGATGGCATTAGCCATAGGCATACATAATTTCCCTGAAGGTCTGGCCACTTTTACATCAGCCTTGTCTGATATTGAAATAGCAATTCCTATTGTCTTTGCCATTGCCATTCACAATATTCCTGAAGGTGTTGCCGTGTCGGCTCCAATTTATCATTCCACACAAAGCAAGAAAAAAGCCTTCTGGTATTCGTTTCTTTCCGGTATGGCAGAACCGATAGGCGCCTTGGTCGGCTTTCTGTTCCTGCTTCCTTTTTGGACGCCATCAATCAATGCCCTACTGTTAGCAGGCGTATCAGGCATTATGGTCTATATTTCATTTGATGAACTTCTTCCAAGCACAGAACGCTTCGGCCATCACCACTGGGGTATCAGTGGAGTAATTGCTGGCATGGCAATTATGGCTGGAAGCCTGCTTCTACTTTAAATCGACTGCCATAAAGACGATGGCAATGCTTTACGCATGTCAAAATTTCAGATATGCAGACATTTTGTCGCACTCTTTTCTGTTGGCAAACAGTTTGATGCTAATTTAATGTCAGCGCTTAGTTGACACTATCACAAGAATAAAAACAATATGATAATAAAGAAAGGAGAAATGCCATGAATTTTGACAAATTTACAATCAAGGCCCAAGAGGCCATTCAGGAAGCGGTGAAACTGGTTCAATCTCGCGGACAGCAAGCCATCGAACCTGAACACTTACTGGCAGGGATCCTGAAAGTGGGTGAAAATGTGACCAACTTTCTATTCCAGAAATTAGGTATCAACCAGCACATGGTTGAGCAGGTATTGGAAAGCCAGATTGCATCTCGCCCCCGCGTACAGGGAGGTGAACCTTACCTGAGCCGCGAAACAAACGAGGTTTTAACCAAGGCACAGGATATTGCTGCCAAAGGAAACGATGAATTCGTTTCACTGGAACCTATGTTACAGGCTCTTCTGACCGTAAAAAGCAATGTAAGCAAAATACTGAAAGACGCCGGCATGACGGAAAAAGAACTGGCTGCCGCCATTCAGGAACTGCGTAAAGGACAAAAGGTTACTTCTGCTTCCAGCGAGGACACCTATCAGGCATTAAGCAAATATGCCAAAAACCTGATTGAAGAAGCTCGAAGCGGACGTCTGGATCCTGTTATCGGACGTGACGAAGAAATCCGTCGTGTACTTCAAATCTTGAGCCGACGTACCAAGAACAACCCGATCCTGATCGGTGAACCGGGTACCGGTAAAACAGCCATCGTAGAAGGACTGGCACACCGTATCCTGCGCGGTGACGTACCTGAGAATCTTAAAAACAAACAACTCTATTCACTGGATATGGGTGCACTGATTGCCGGTGCCAAGTATAAAGGTGAATTCGAGGAACGTCTGAAATCTGTCATCAATGAAGTCACCAAAAGCGAAGGAGAAATCATCCTGTTCATAGATGAAATCCATACCTTGGTAGGTGCAGGAAAAGGCGAAGGTGCCATGGATGCCGCCAATATCCTTAAACCGGCTTTGGCTAGAGGAGAATTGAGAAGCATCGGTGCAACAACCCTTGACGAATACCAGAAATATTTCGAAAAGGATAAAGCACTCGAAAGAAGATTCCAGACCGTCATGGTCAACGAACCGGATACATTGAGCAGCATCTCAATCCTGCGTGGTCTGAAAGAACGTTATGAAAACCATCACAAGGTACGTATTCAGGATGATGCCATCATCGCTGCCGTGGAACTGTCCAACAGATATATCACAGACCGTTTCCTTCCGGACAAAGCCATTGACCTGATGGATGAAGCTGCAGCCAAACTGCGTATGGAGCGTGATTCCGTCCCAGAAGAACTCGATGAGATTGAAAGAAGGCTCAAACAGCTTGAAATAGAACGTGAAGCCATCAAGCGCGAAAACGACCAGCCCAAATTGGAACAGCTGAACAAGGAAATAGCCGAACTGAAAGAACAGGAAAGCAACTATAAAGCCAAATGGGAGGCTGAACGTGGTTTGGTCAACAAGATCCAACAAAACAAGCAGCAGATGGAACAGCTGAAATTTGAAGCTGAACGCGCCGAACGGGAAGGTGACTATGGTAAGGTTGCCGAAATCCGCTATGGCAAGCTGAAATCTCTTGAAGATGAAATCAGTCGCATACAGGAACAGCTGAAACAGACCCAAGGTGGCGAAGCCATGATCAAGGAAGAAGTCACAGCTGAAGATATTGCAGACGTTGTAAGCCGTTGGACAGGCATACCTGTAAGCAAGATGCTTCAAAGCGAACGGGAAAAACTGCTCCATCTGGAAGAAGAACTTCACAAGCGGGTTATCGGACAGGATGAAGCCATCCAGGCAGTCAGTGATGCGGTACGCCGGAGTCGTGCCGGATTGCAGGACCCCAAACGGCCTATCGGTTCATTCATCTTCCTCGGTACGACCGGTGTCGGTAAAACTGAATTGGCCAAAGCACTTGCAGAATACCTCTTTGATGACGAAACGCTGATGACACGTATCGACATGTCTGAATATCAGGAAAAGTTCAGTGTGAGCCGGCTTATCGGAGCACCTCCGGGATACGTTGGCTATGATGAAGGCGGACAACTTACCGAAGCCGTACGACGCAAACCTTATTCCGTCGTGCTCTTCGATGAAATCGAAAAAGCACATCCGGATGTATTCAACATCTTGCTTCAAGTGCTTGACGATGGCCGTCTGACCGACAATAAGGGACGTGTGGTCAACTTCAAAAACACCATTATCATCATGACCAGCAACTTGGGCAGCAGCTACATACAGTCTCAATTCGAGAAACTGAATGCGAACAGTAGTCCTTCAGCACGTGAAGCCCTCATTGATGAAACTAAGAATGAAGTGATGAACATGCTGAAAAAGACTATCCGGCCTGAATTCCTGAACCGAATAGATGAAACGATCATGTTCCTGCCGCTGACTCACGATCAAATCCGTCAGGTTGTGAAGTTGCAAATCAACGGCATCACAAAGATGTTGGAAAACAATGGAGTGAAATTGCAGCTTACGGAAGCAGCAGTCGACTTCCTGGCCAACGCCGGATTCGATCCGGAATTTGGAGCACGTCCTGTAAAACGGGCTATACAGCGTTATTTGCTCAATGATTTGTCTAAGACCATGCTGTCACAAGATATCGACCGGACCAAACCGATCACGGTTGATTCTACAGGTGAAAGTCTGACATTCAAAAACTGAGCATAACTCTTGGGATACTGAATCAAATGTATTCTTCTAATCGAATAGGAGGTGAACACAAATCGGAAGTGTTCACCTCTTTTCGTATTCGCTTTTCCTCTCACGCCACCGTACAAAAATACTGTTTTTTCTTCCAGTATTGGTTTTCCGATTCTCACACCACTTGCAATAAAATTCTTATAGATTGAAACTTAGAAATAAAAAAATCTCCTGCTTTAGCCTTTATTTATTTCAATTATAGGACAAAAGCAGGAGTTTTTATATTGTAACTTATAGATTATAAATAAATCTGTCTCATTATTTATTTTGAGACGACCTTCTGTTCTGAGGTCTGTCAACAAACAAACTGTTATTTTATCTTTCCAATCACAATCCAATAATCCTCCGGATCCAAACGAGGGACATCTCTTAACGTCCGGAAAAACGGATATTTCTCCAAATAGTTTTCAGGCATAGAAAGCAAACTTTCCATATTGGCCGCTGTAACAGAGGTCAAGAACATACCATCCGGACAAACCGTCACAGGTTTACTCAACAAGACAGCATAAGGCATTTCCATGCGGTTGAACACGAATACATTCAAAGTATTAGTATCCATCACACATTGGACATCCTCATCCGTAGCAAAAAACAAAAAATTCTTGTACATTGCTACATTCTTCAAAAAAATTACGCCCTCAAAGGCTATGGTTTTCCGAAAAAGCTGTTTACGATCTTTTTCATTCAGGATATCCTCTGTAAGGTTTTGATTCCCAAAATCAAAATTGTACACCGGCTGAGCCGAAACCAAGCGTTTTTATTGCCTATAACAACAATACCTAATTTGCAATAAAAAAAACAAACATTCATATCGGTAAACCAATATCAGTCAATACCTAAAAACAGGTATTTTCCATCGTCAAAATTACCAAATCTATGCTATTGTAAATAATATAACATCCCTCTACCTTTGCACCCGTAAAACTTATTCTTTAAACAACAAACTACAGGAAATGACAATCAGACTGTTAAGCCTCACATTGGCTTTCATTTTAGTGACAGGTACTGCGACAGGACAAGGTCACCGAGAATCAGGCCCCAGCCTGAACACGTCAGAAGAACAATCAAACACGACAAAGCCCCATTCAGCACAATCCCTTATTTCCGGGAAAATCATTTCATCCGACCAGGAAATCATGGATTTTGCCACCATACAGATAAAAGGAACCGGTATCGGAGTGCGTCCCGACAAGCAAGGTTTCTATCATTTGAAAACCAAAGCCGGCACACACACACTCATATTCAGTGCAATGGGATATACCACAACAGAGCATACCGTCCATGTCAAAGCAGGTGAACGCCTGAAACTTAATGTAACAATGACACCACAAGACATCCAACTTGATGAAATTCAGGTTGAAGCATCACATGCCCAACGAATTAACCGTTCTGCATTCAATGCCACGGCCATAGACCTTAAATCAATGGCCGGACTGAACAAGAATCTGGCAGAGGTCCTTACTGCCGCGCCTGGAGTCAAACTACGCGAATCCGGTGGAATGGGATCTGACATGCAACTTTCACTTGACGGTTTCAGCGGTAAACACGTCAAGATATTCATTGACGGTATACCACAGGAAGGTGCGGGAACTGCGCTCAACCTGAATAATCTGCCGGTCAACTTTGCTGAACGTATTGAAGTCTATCGTGGTGTGGTGCCGGTCGGATTCGGTACAGACGCATTAGGTGGAGTAATCAACATTGTCACTCCACAAAGAAAACCCGGATGGTTTGCCGATGCTTCTTACTCTTACGGTTCATTCAACACCCACAAGTCATCTGTCAACTTCGGACAGACTTTAGACAACGGATTATTATATGAAATAACAGCATTCCAGAACTTTTCAGACAACAGTTATGCCATAGATAATTATATCACTGAATTTAGCGATGACGGTATTACCGAAAATACAGATAAAAGCAAGATCTACCACGTCAAGCGTTTCAATGACCAATTCCATAATGAGGCTTTAACCGGAAAAATCGGCATAGCCAATAAAAAATGGACAGACAAGCTGACACTGGGATTAACCTATACGCATTTTTATAAAGAAATACAAAACGGAGTCAGACAGGAAATCGTATTCGGTGAGAAACATCGCAAAGGATACTCTTTCGTTCCCTCATTAGAATACCGCAAACGCCATTTCCTGACAGAAGGACTTGACGTCACTGCAAGCATTAACTACAACCACAACATCACACACAATATAGATACTGCATCCTACAAATATAATTGGCTTGGAGACAAGAAATATACAGGAACACCTGGAGAACAATCCAACCAAAATAACGAATCCAAGAACAGGAACTGGAACGGAACTTTCACGGCCAGCTACCGCATTGGAAACGCCCATCTCTTCTCTCTCAATCATGTATTGAGCACATTCAACAGAACCACACGCTCGTACGTGAGCGGAAGTTCACGCCTTTCGGATTTCAGTATACCCAAACGAAGCCGGAAAAACGTCACAGGTCTGGGATACCGTTTCATGCCATCTGAAAAATGGAATGTGACAGCCTTCGGAAAATACTATCTTCAGTATAACGAAGGGCCTGTATCTCAAAGTGATGACGGCATAGGCAATTACATTAAAATGAACAGGCACACCAGTGCATTAGGATATGGTACTGCCGGAACCTATTTCATATTGAAAAATTTACAGGCAAAGCTTTCCTATGAGAAAGCCTATCGTCTGCCTACTACGGACGAGCTTTTTGGTGACGAGGACATGGAGGCAGGGAAAGCTGATCTCAGACCGGAAAAAAGCGATAACTTCAATTTCAATTTAAGCTACGACCCGACATTCGGAAAGCATGGCATCCATCTGGACGGAAGCCTCATCTACCGCAATACGAAAGACTATATCCGCCGGGGACTCGACAAGGTCGGCAACCTGAATTTCGGAATCTACGAGAATCATGGCAAAGTACTGACAAAAGGATACAACATATCCGTAAGATACCATTATTCACGCTGGTTAAGCATCGGAGGCACTTTCAACAGTATGGATGCACGCGACAATGAAAAGACAATCGCAGCCGGAACGCAACAGTCAGCCCTTACCTACAAACAACGCATCCCCAACCAGCCATACCGTTACGCCAACATGGATGCCACATTCAACTGGTACGGTCTGTTCGGAAAAGACAATGTATTGTCTTTCACCTATGACAGTTACTATCAGCACGAATTCCCGCTATACTGGGAAGAATTCGGAGACCCGGAAACCAAAATGCGTGTTCCGACCCAATTCTCACATAACATCACATTAAACTACAGCATACAAAAAGGCCGCTATAATTTCTCATTGGAATGCCGGAATCTGACAGACGAAAAACTTTATGACAATTTCAGTCTGCAAAAAGCAGGAAGGGCGTTTTATGGAAAAATCAGAATCTGTTTCGGAAGTTAAACTCTAAAATAATAAAAATGAAGAAAAGACTTTTTACCTGTGCATTGGCTGCTGCCATTTTCAGCACACATGTATTGACCTCATGCAGCGAGGATGAAACAAACACTCCTACAACCAATACCGGAGGAACCAGCAAATATGTCATTGCCGCAACAGCAGGTGACGCCACCTATCTGGTCACAACAGAATCACTGGACGAAGGCAGTGTGTCGATCACTAATAACGGAACGGAAACAGACGGAGGAGCATACTGGGTTTTCTATGGAGAAGACTATCTTTTCAGCCTGCAATATAACGACGGTGCTGCAGGAACAGGTGCCTCCTACCAGCTAGACGGCAATACCGGAAAAGTAAAGGAAGCACGTTCGTATACCTTCAACCGTGTCACCACCTACGGTGTATGGGGCAATAACGTCATTACAGCCTCCACCAATAATGGCTCACAAGAAAAAGATTCAGAAGGTAATTATGCCAAATACCTGCAATTCAATTATCTCAATGCCAATACCGGTTCAACAACCACCGGAAACCGTATCGCGGAAAATTTCCTTGGTAATGGCGAAACGGTCAGCTTTGCCGGTTTCGTAGAAGCCAACGGCAAGCTTTACACTTCTGTTATCCCCATGGGTATGAGCCATTACGGAGTCAATACTTACCCGGAAAAAGTGACAGATCAGGATCTTATAGCCAAAAGTGACGGCGGAAGCGGATCCGGTTCATACACAGCCGGACAGATCCCATCAACACAATATCCGGACAAGGCCTTCATTGCCATTTATAATGGCGACAGCTTCAACGATACACCGGTCATTGCTGAAACAGACAAAATAGGTTATGCCTGCGGACGTAACCGTTCACAATATTATCAAACGATCTGGTGTGCAGATAATGGCGACCTGTATGTATTCTCTCCCGGATTCGGCAGAACAGCCACTTCGTCATCCGACCTGAAAAAAGTAACAGGCCAACTTCCTTCCGGTGTTGTACGTATCAAAGCCGGTGAAACTCAATTTGATCCGGACTATTACTACAACCTCGAAGCTCAGGGAACCGGTCATCCGATGTTCCGTTGCTGGCATATCACGGCCGACTATTTCTTGCTTCAGATGTATAGCGACGGAGTTATCGCCAGCAAGAATGCAGCCGTAGCCGAACTGGCTATATTCAAAGGTGAAGAAGGACGCCTTACTCCCGTCACGCAAGGATTGCCGGATAAAGAAAATATTGCCTCATTCGGTATCCCTTACAGTGTAAACGGTGTAGCCTATATTCCCGTAACCACAACAGACGGAAACTCTCCAGCTTTGTATAAAATAGATCCTCAAACAGCAACAGCAACCAAAGGCCTGGTCATCGTTACCAACGACAATGTAGCTGCGGTGGGAAAACTTACAGCAAAATAAAAACAGGTATTTTCAACAGTAGAAGACTTGCGGTTTTACTGCATTTATTCCTATTTCATCATGGATGTTCTAAATGAAATTGTGTAATTTTGCAGAAGACATGACAGTAATACATTAAAAAATGAGAAAGTTTTTTTCTAAAATACACCTATGGCTGTCTATCCCGTTTGGCATTATAATCAGCTTGATCTGTCTGACCGGTGCCATTCTTGTATTTGAAAAGGATATCACGAACTATATGCAACGTGACCTGTTCAAAATCACTCCTCCCAAGAATGTCCCAATGCTGTCACCATCAGAACTGGCAGCCAGAATAAACCAAAAGTATCTGCCTCAGGCTTCTGTTGCGACCCTTTCTTATACGAAAGGGGGCAATGAAGCTTGTGCCATAACCCTCAGCGATAATCCCCGGAAAGTACTGGTCGTCGATCCATATACCGGAGAAATAAAAGGTACAGCTGAGCGACCGGTCTTTTTTGCCAAAGTAAGACACTTGCATCGTTATCTGCTCAATCCGCCGGCCATAAGAGGCGAGATGTCTGTCGGTAAATTCATTGTCGGAACGACAACCCTTATCACTGCGGTTATTCTGATTAGCGGATTTTTTATCTGGATTCCCAGACAAATGAAAAATATCAGGACGCGATTAACCATTAAAACAAATAAAGGCTGGCGTCGTTTGTGGTACGACTGCCATGTGGTTCTGGGCTTTTACAGCGGCTTGTTTTTGCTTATTATGGCACTGACCGGACTGACATGGTCCTTCAAATGGTATAGGAACGCGGCTTACGGCCTGTTTGAACATACGACATCAGCAACTCAGGCCACAAGTATTCCCGCACAGAAAAAAGCATCTTCAAAAGACAAAAATAAAAAAGCCCAAAAGCCATCGGAGCATATCTTTGATTACAGTTTGTGGAATACAGCCTTAACTGATCTGGACAAAGTTTATCCGTCATTCAAGAAGATAACCCTGACTACCAGTGAGGTTCAGATTACCCCCCAAAAAGATTCTCTCCGCCCCAAAACAGACAAAGCTGTATTCAACCCCCAAAACGGGCATATCGAACAGATCATATACGCTGATGATGTACCGTTTTCGGAATCTCTCAAAGGATGGTTCTACTCACTTCACGTTGGAACCTGGGGAGGAATATGGTCAAAGATATTATACGTTTTGGCGGCCTTAATCGGTTTCTCCCTTCCATTGAGCGGATATTACTTATGGTGGAAAAAGAAAACCAACAGGAAGTCCCATTCATTACGATAATAAAAACATTCAAATTTTCCATATACAGAATTCCGTTTATAACTCTGTCAGAGAGATTATAAACGGAATTTAGCTTTAAATCAAGGAAGGTTTAAAGTCTGACTGGGTAAAGACTATTCCCTATCTCGCAAAAATTGCCTACCTTTGTACCATGAATTATTCTCTTAAAGAAAACCAGGGCATCCCGGCAAGCCTGTTGTGGACCCTGTCTGTCATTGCAGCACTTTCCGTAGCTAACCTGTATTACAACCAACCGTTGCTGAACCAAATCAGCAAAGATCTTGCCGTTTCGGAATTTACAGCCAACCTTATTCCCATGACAACCCAGTTGGGATATGCCATGGGGCTTCTGTTCATCATCCCTTTGGGAGACCTTTATGAACGTCGCACTATCATTACTGTTAATTTTCTGTTACTGGCATTTTCCATGTGCGCAATAGCCATATCGCCTGACATCCATTATGTCCTTGCCGCTTCCGTAATCACCGGTATTTGCTCGGTTATGCCGCAAATATTCATTCCTATAGCCTCACAGTTCTCACATCCTGACCATAAGGCGCGTAACGTCGGTATTCTGGTAAGCGGTCTGCTGACAGGTATACTCGGTTCACGGGTTATCAGTGGAATTGTAGGTGAATATTGGGGATGGCGAACCATGTACTATATCGCATCCGCCCTCATGATTTGCTGCCTGTTTATTGTAAGAAAGACACTCCCTGAAATGCCCAGCAATTTCAAGGGAACCTATAAAGGCTTAATGTCCTCACTACTCAAATTGTTTGCCAGCCTGCCGGCAATCCGTATCGTATCCATACGCGCTGCTCTTTGTTTCGGAAGTTTTCTGACGCTATGGGCATGCCTGGCCTTCAAATTGAGCGGGGCGCCTTTCTATGCCGGCAATAATATCATCGGCCTTCTCGGACTGTGCGGAATAGCCGGTGCACTTACGGCTTCGTTTGTGGGCAGCTACGTAAGGAAATGCGGTGTACGTAACTTGAATTATATTGGCGATGCCCTTATGATTCTGGCCTGGATCATTATGCTGGTTCTTCAGGATTATTATATCGGTTTCATCATCGGAATCATCATTATCGACATCGGTATGCAATGCGTACAGATCAGCAATCAGACCTGCGCCCTCTCACTTGCTCCACAAGCAGCCAACAGAGCCAATACCATTTTCATGACTACTTATTTCATAGGTGGCTCAATAGGCACGTTCCTTGCCGGCAGCAGCTGGCATCTGATGAATTGGAACGGGGTTGTCTTCACCGGCATAGGACTGGTCATCTGTTCTCTTTGCATAACCTTATTTTCCAAACATTAAAACCGACAGCCTGTTATAAATAAATTTCATATTTTAAGAAAAAAACAAGGGTTTTTCAAAACTATTTTATTCCTTTGTACCAAAATCAGAGACTAAGGAGAAATAGCCTATATGAAATTAAAACCCCAAGACGCACACCCCTACCACATAGGTATAGCTTTAAGCGGAGGCGGAACAAAAGGATTTGCCCATATCGGTGCCTTAAAAGCACTGGAAGAAAAAGGCATTCGCCCCAACATCATTGCCGGAACCAGTGCGGGATCTGTAGCCGGTGCCTTTTATGCAGCCGGAATTTCTCCAGAACGCACCATGCGCCTGTTCGTAGAGCATCATCTGCATGATTTTCTGGAAATCACATTTTCAGGAAAGAGTTTCCTGAAATACGACGGATTCCGGGATTTTCTGGAAAAACATCTGCCAGTCAAACGTATAGAAGATCTGGAAATACCCCTTCATATCATTGCATCCAATTTTGATACGGGAGAATATGAGGTATTCACCGAAGGAGAACTGGTGCCACGCATATTGGCTTCATGCACCATTCCGGTTATTTTTCCTCCCATTAAGATCAATGGAACGCGATATGTAGACGGCGGACTGTTCATGAACCTTCCCGTAAGCCCCATCAGACCACTCTGTGACACAATCATCGGCATCAACGTCAATCCTTACCTTACCGATGACGGAAAAGACAATATTCTTTATGTCGCCGCCAAATCTTTTCAATATATCTTTAATGCCAACACAGCCAACGAACGCCAGCTCTGCGACATTCTGCTGGAAATGGATGATGTAGATGAATTCAATACGTTTGATCTTGGCAGTGCAAAAAAAATCTACCATATAGGATGCCGCAAAATGCGTGAACTACTAAACATATAACAGATGAACAAAAAAGAACAATACTGGCGCCTTTCACTGATTGCCATTTTATTGATAACAGGATATATACTCGGAAAACAGGCTCTTCCATTTCTCAACGGCATTCTCGGTGCGGTCACACTTTATATCCTGCTCCGAAATCCGATGCGAAAACTGGCTAAACATACCGGACAGAAAACAGCCGTTTGGCTCGTCACTATTGGGGTATCATTGTTGATATTACTGCCTCTCTCGCTAACCATTTGGGCTTTAATAGACAAACTTCTGTCATCCAATTTACATCCTCATGCATTAATCACAGGAATAGAGCAAGGTACAGCTTGGATAAAAGATAAGACAGGATTCGACCTGCTTTCTGAAAATAGGATTTCCCTGTTTTTCTCTAAAGCCTCTTCTGTAGGCCAATCACTGATTCAAGGAGTCAGTGATGCGGCAGTCAACCTGTTTACGGCTGTATTTCTTCTGTTTTTCATGTTGTCCTCTGACGAAGAAATGGAAAAATGGATAAAAAATTTCCTCCCGTTTAAAGATCAGAACAAAAAGGACGTCATAGACAAGATCCGGCAGATGGTGCGTTCCAACGCCATAGGAATCCCCCTGCTGGCTTGCATACAAGGAATCATTGCCTTTATCGGCTATCTCATATTTGGTGTGTCGGATCCTGGATTTTACGCTATTCTAACAGGTCTAGCTTCCATCATTCCCTTTATAGGAACGGCCCTGATCTGGCTTCCGCTTTCCATATATGCCGCATTGACCAGCCAATGGTTTACATGCATCGGCTTACTGGCTTACGGTTCCATTATAGTATCACAATGTGATAACTTCATCCGTTTTATCCTACAAAAGAAAATGGCAAACACTCATCCGCTTATTACCATTTTCGGCGTCATCGCCGGACTGCCTATATTCGGATTCATGGGGCTTATATTCGGACCGCTTCTGGTTTCACTGTTCATGCTCTTCATGGACATGTTCAGACAGGAATATCTGACGGATGATTAAAGCTTCAGCCGACTCATAAACATACCGCCATCCATTTCCTGAAGATCCGGATGGCGGTATGCAAATGATTATACTATCTGAAAAAATATCCGCTAAAGTTTTACTTTTTCCTTTCGTGCCTTGGATTCATTTTGCAAACGGTCAAGAGCTGTAACCACATAAGTATATTTGACTTGTCCGTTTTCATAAGGCAACTTATAGAAAGTGTTGTTGGTTATGGCTACAATATTTTCGGCATAATCCAAATTCACTTTCTCGTGTTCTGCAAAACGATAAATCACGTACTGACGTGCCTTGTTCATCTCGTCTTTGCCACGAGGCTCACGCCAAAACAGCATATATCCGTCCTCTGTCCATACCGTTGTCAGTTTACGAACCTTCTTGGGGCGCTTGTGGTCTATCCACGGCATTTCAGGCTGCAATGCCGGATAACGGTGATACTGGTAACGAAGCATAGAGCCATAATTACCTTTATTGTCCACAACAGCCTTGGCATACCACTGACAGCTACCGTCTACATGAGGCAATGACCGTTGCAAGGTCATTTTCCGCATCATCTGATGTTGCGCGGGATTGACAGGATCTGGCTTGGCAACCGTACGGTCCACATCCTGACCGATTATCAAAGGACGATTGGACGCAAATTCACTCCACCATCTCAACAATGTACTGTAATCAGCTGCTCTGTTTCCGATCTCCCAGTAAACCTGAGGTATATTGTAATCTATCCAACCTTCATCCACCCATTTCAGAACATCCGCATACAAATCATCATAATTCTGCAATCCGGAGGTATTGCTTCCTCTCACCGGGTCACTCTTTAAATTACGATAAATACCAAAAGGAGACACACCGAATTTAACCCACGGTTTGATTGAATGGATGCACTCATGCATCTGCTTGATGAAACTGTTCACATTTTCACGTCTCCAGTCTGCCTTATCCATTCCGTTTCCGTAACGGGCATAAGTCTGGTCATCAGGTATTCTCTGACCTGCAACCGGATAAGGATAAAAATAATCATCAATGTGAATACCGTCCACATCATAGCGTGAAACGATATCTGTCACAACCAGACAAATATAATCTTTGTTTTCCGGAATTCCTGGATCCATGATCAACTGGCCGTCATACTGGAAATAACGGTCGGGATGCTTCAAATAAGGATGCGTAGTAGCCAGTTCTTTCGTTCCCTTGGTCTTTGCACGATAAGGGTTAATCCAGGCATGCAATTCCATTCCTCTGGCATGGCATTGTTCAATCATCCATTGCAGAGGATCCCAATAAGGAGACGGCGCTTTTCCCTGTTGCCCTGTAAGATAACGGCTCCATGGCTCGAAACTGCTGGCATACAAAGCATCAAACTCCGGACGGACCTGAAAAAGAATCACATTGATGCCACATTTTTGCAACTCATCAAGCTGATAAGTCAAAGTAGACTGCATCTCACGGGTTCCCATTCCCATGAACTGATAATTAACACATTGAATCCATGCTCCACGGAATTCTCTTTTAGGCGCAATCTGCGCCGAAAGCTTCAGACTTGCCAAAAAGAAAAGAATCCAAAAAAACGTTTGCTTCTTCATAATTATAAAATGTTATTTGAACACAAAAATACAATAAATCAGTAATCTTATGCAAATAAAACAGATGAAAAAGTCACTTATCCATTCTCCACATACCAAGTTTACATTCCAGCTTCAACAATGAGCTTTCCTTTTTTTAATTTATACCAAAGAATAACTGTTTCACAAACAATCTGAATGAAATATGACAGAACTCTGGCTTCACCCGCAATTATATGACCAACCGACGCTCCCTTGTTTTCTTCTATTTATCCCCTCCCCTGTTGCATTATCAAAAGTCCTTCACCTCTTCACCTCCCTTTATTTATGCGGGTTTGGCGTACTTCACCCCTTCACCACTCCTTCACTCTGTCCTTCACAACACATATCTGCAATCTGAAGCTAATCATAATCAGAAAAAAAAGATAGGAGATCTTCAAAAAAGTAAAGCTTACTTTTTAAAAAGTAAACCTTACTTTTTTGAAAGTAAGCTTTACTTTTCCAGAGAGATACCGAAGTACAAAAAAGACCTGAATTTTAGATTATATTTACAAAATCAAGAAAATTCAAAATCACATTCTACAACAACGGTGAAGGATAAACGTTCATCTATAAATAAATGATTATCAATATATTAAATACACAAATGAAGAAGTGAAGCATTTTTGGAGGATTCATACTGTAGGGAGGAGAATTATTTCCCAAAATACAATGTCAATATTTCAGACTATAATATCTTTTCTCCTTTAGAAGAACCATCTTTCGGAAAAACACAGGGACCCAACCTGATTAACAAATTCCGGATTTACCATTCTCCATGACAATGGTAATCCGGAACCCCCTTACACATCAGTAAAAAAAAGAAAGCTACAAAAATTTATATATCATCACACATTAAGCTTTTCTGAAGATTCGAGCCAAAACAAAAGTCCGGTGAAGCGCCACACGGGTACAAAAAAACGAGCATACCGAACAAATCAGAAATGCCAAACCGGCCGACGACATGACATTTCCCAATCCTACAAGCGGAGAAACTACTCCTCCAAAAGCAAATCCCAATGCTCCCAAAAGAGCAGATGCCATACCGGCATTTGCCCGTTCACTATCCATCGCCAATGTATTGGATGCCGTAAAGGTAAGCCCGAGCATAAGCAACAATCCTACCAGCAAGATCTCATAAACCGGAAAACTGCAATCCAACATCATAGCCACACACAACAGAAAAGACATGAGCACCATACCCGAACTGCCACAATACAAGGCATATTCAGGGTGTGAAAACTTAGCGGAACAGGCAGCAGAAACCACTATAGCCAACGCATTGACTCCAAAACAAACGCTGAACATGAATGGAGAAAAACCATAATGCTGCTGCATGATAAATGGAGCCGAAGCAATATTGGCAAACAGCACTCCCTGCGCAAAACCATATTGAAGGATATAACAAACATAACGCTGATTACCTGTCACTGCCTTGAAACTTCTGTATACATCCAGCCATGCCATATCCTGACGACGTTCCTTAGGATGAGACTCGCAGAAACGGATACTCCCCATCAACAAAACAACACCCAGACCAAACAAGACCCAGAAAATACCATACCATCCTACCGTATCAGCCATACTTCCTCCCACTATTGGCGCCGTCACAGGAGCGACCCCGTTTATAGCACCGATAAGAGCCAGCATTTTGGCCAACTCCTTGCCGGAAAACAGGTCAGCTGCCACGGAACGCGATATGACAATACCGCCTGCTCCGGAAACACCCTGCACCAACCGCCATACAACAAACTGCATGATATTGGCCGAAAAAAGACATCCCAAAGTTGACACAAGAAACAACAACATGGCCATAATAAGAGGTACACGCCGACCGTATTTATCGCTAATCGGTCCGAAAAAAAGCTGACCGACAGCCAGACCGATCATGCTCGCCGTCAATCCGAGCTGCACCATAGAGGATGTCGTTCCAAAAGATACAGCCATGGCAGGCAAAGTCGGTAAATACATGTCTGTCACAAACGGACCGAATGCAGTCAGCATACCTAAAAAACACAAGATAAACAATTGTGAATTACATTTTATCATAAACAAAAGCTTTTTGAAAACGGTTGCAAAATTAACAACATCGCGAAGGATTCGCCATAGCTTTAATTGCACAAAACTTTTCAAAAACAGAACCAAACATATAAAAAAGCCCTAAAATAACCGTATATTTGTTCAATAAATGATATTATATGAACAAGACATCAGATATTGCCAGAATAATCTACAAGGAAAGCAATCTGGATTTTCTACAAAGAAGACCGCTTTACTTCAACTGCAGTATACAGATGATATGCATCAGCGGAGAAGGCATCATATCAACCGGTGCACAGCAATATCATCTCAAACCCATGTCAGAACTAATATTCTGGAACGGCAGCCTTTTGCAACTCATCAATCCGACCGATCATTTTGCCGTAAGGCTGATCCTTTATCCTCAGCGAATCTTTCTGCAGGCAGCCATTCCTCTTGATCATACCTATTTCAGATACATGAAGGAATTTCCCCTGTATGACCATAGCCAGAACAGGAATCATCCGCAAAACTGGAATGATATCAATACATGGATGGATTTGGCCAAAATGCTTTTCACCAAAGAAATACAACCATTCAGAGAAAGAATGGAACAGAATTATCTGCAAAGCATGCTGATGTGGATATTCAGTTCCATTCCATACGCAGACATCTCACCAGAACAATCTTTCACCAGAAAGCAGCTCCTGTTCCATAAATTCATGCATCTGATACATGAATATGCGTCACAGGAACACCAGACCAGCTTCTATGCAGAAAAGCTCTGTATATCACCGCGCTATCTTCACGAAATAACAACTGCATACTCCAACGGGAAAACGCCCAAAAGCATTATCGACGAACAACTGACCGCTGAAGTAAAAGCCAGCCTGAACAATCCGGACCTGTCTGTAGCAGAAATAGCGGAAATGTACCGTTTTCCCGACCCGTCCTATCTCAGCAGATTTTTCAAGAAAAACACCGGCATGACACCAAAAGAATACCGTAATAAGGAAAACACACTGAACGATATACTGAACGGTACTGTACATGACAAGAAGCCGAAATATCCACAAAGCTGACTCTTACGTCAAGAAAAAACATTATCTTTATATCTAGAATCGATTAATTCATCATTAACAACTAAAAATATGATCATACACCCTAATGCCAAAATCAATCTCGGCCTCAACATTGTTGAGAAACGTCCTGACGGTTACCATAATCTGGAAACCATATTCTACCCGATTCCCCTGAAGGACACCATTGAAATCACGCCATCAGATTCCTCCTGTGACTATACGTTGATCTCGGAAGGTATCACCATTGCCGGAAATCAGGAAGACAACCTGGTTGTCAAAGCTCTTAAAAACCTTAAAAAAGATCATGCAATCCCTCCGATAGAAATCCGGATGCAGAAAAGGATTCCTACAGGAGCCGGACTTGGCGGTGGTTCTTCTGACGCAGCTTACATGATCAGAGCGCTTAACGATATGTTTCAATTAAAACTCGATAACGAGGAAATGGAAAAACGGGCTTCAGAATTGGGAGCCGATTGTGCTTTCTTCATCTGCAACCAACCAACATTCGCCCGTGGCACAGGCAATATTTTCACTCCCATTTCCCTGTCGTTAAACCGTTTCTGGCTGGTTTTGGTCAAACCGGACACTTTTATCTCCACTAAAGAGGCTTTTTCGAATATTACACCTCAAAAACCGGCATATTCCCTCCTCGACATCGCCGCATCTCCCATTGAAACATGGAAAGAGAAAATGGTCAATGACTTTGAAAAAAACATCTTTAAGAATCATCCGGAAATAGCCCGGATAAAAACAGTATTGTATCAACTAGGAGCTGTTTACGCTTCGATGAGCGGTTCCGGCTCCAGCGTATTCGGTCTGTTCAGAAACAAGCCGGAAATAGATCCTGCCGAATTCGGTTCATCATTCGTTTTCCAGGCCCAATTGGAATAACCACCCCGCAAGAATAGGGATTATCCTATTGCCGAATAGGATAATCCTCTCCTCATCCTCGCAGGAAACAGCGATATTTGCATTAATAAAATACGACGGATATGAAAAGGATGTTAGCATTGTACTCAATACTATTCGTTTGGCTCATGAACGTCGGTGCGTTACCTTATGAGGAAGCCCGGGACAGAGCCAGATTTCTCACAGACAAGATGGCGTATGAACTGAATCTCAACGATGCGCAATACAACGATGCCTATGAAATCAATCTGGATTATTTCATGAAAATCAATACGGCATCTGATGCTGGCGGGATTTACTGGGAATGCAGAAATGCTGATCTGAGATATATTCTCCACGAATGGCAATATGCCATATTCAGAGCTGCCGACTATTTCTTCCGCCCAATCGTATGGAAAACGTCAGGCTGGTTCTACCCTATCTGCGTAAGATACAGAATCAACCATTTCTATTACAAACCGCCACATGTGTACTACATTTACCATGGCGGACATGGCAGACCTCACTTGTACGCCAAAAGCTTCTATCTGCACAGAAGACCTGATTGGAGGGGTGGTTTCAGAGGAAACAGCAGACACCCGATTACCCATATACCCGCGGCTCCACCAAAACCCGATCACAGGCCGGCAAAGCCGGGTTCACATCATAAAGTGGAAAGACCGGACATGGGAAGAGGCAACGGATTCAGACTGGAGACTGTCAAACCTGCCAGAACCCCACAAAGAGGAACACCGCCTCCCGCACGCCGCAAGGATCCTCCCAAACGCCAAGAGATCCCCAGCAGGTATAACAGACCAAGTTCCACCCGGACTACAGTCAAAAAGGGTCCTTCTTCACGCAACCCAGGAAGAAATACCGCAAGCAGAGGAAGAGGACATCAGAACAGAGACAATCGAAGATAAACAGATATCTTATAAAAACCTTAACTACGAAAGTTCTAATCAATTCAAATGTAAAGGGCATGCTGAAATCATTTTCAACATGTCCTTTCTTAATTCCACTATATTTAGCGTCTGATACGAATGACTCTCACACCGAGATTACTCGGATGTTTTTTCATATATTCATATAATGTCATTGGTTCTGAAACGACCTTTTTGTGTAAACTGGAAGCATTGATCAAATGTAACTTTCCATCCTTACCCCAAACGGCAAATCCTACATGAGAAATGTCCAGTCCGGACTTTTTAGTCACCAACGCCAGAATATCACCGTCATGTACCATATTCAATTCTGACTTTCCGGCATTAAGTTTGGAATTCGGAATGTAAGCAACCACACGCTGGCTGACAGCCCGCTCATTTTGACGTATCTTTTTAATATCTGCCTCATTTCCCTTAAGCATAGGATATTTGTCAGGATGACTGCTCATATAATTCACATTGACTGTCTGCTTTCCCGTAAACGGTTTTCCTCCAATTTCTTCTACAAGACCTAACCTGACATTACTCTCAATCCATTCGCTGAAATAATGATTACGGGAGGGATAACCATTACAGCGTCCATCCCTGTAGCGGATCTTCTCCAGATAAGATTTGAATGTAGCAAAATCCTTTTTCCCATTTTGGACAGTCAGAGTCATTGCCACGACATTTTCTACAAATGTTGTACAATCCAACTCACGGACATTGACAACCAACTGTTCCCGCCTGTTAACCTCCAATGTGGAAGCCACATAAGGCCTTCCCAACAGTTTGGAAGAAAAAAACAAAGGATAGTTATCAGCAGCCTTTTCAGACCTTAATGCTTCAGACAACCATTTTTCTACCTCGACAGAATCTGCAGATATGTTATTTCCGGCAATACCAGACTTCAAGCCCAACAAAATCAAGACACACAATAAAAAGTAACGTTTCATTTTTCTGTAGTTTTTATGATTCATACCCGAAATTACGCTTTTCACGGCATTTTCGCAAATACCCTCTCCCGAAAATTCATTTTATGACAATGCGGTTTGATAATTTTCCGAAAACGTCAGGCAAATCTTGTCCAAAATTTCATAAATTTGCATTATGAAAAAGAACTGCCTATTACTCCTTATCCTCATGTGGAACTTCCTGACACCGGTTTCAGGACAACAGAACGTCATCAAAGACAAACAGATACATACACTCAAAGTCACTGTTGACGATGATCCCCTGATGCCACCCATCGTCAATTTGGGAGGAAACCACCACATTGAAATCGGTTTCGATGACTTTTCACACGAATATCATCGGTACATCTACCACATCACACACTGCGATGCCCAATGGCAACCTTCCAAGGAAATATTTGAATCGGATTTTCTTGAAGGATTCAATGACCGCCCCATTGAAGATTACGAAAAGAGTTTTAATACCACCGTACTTTATACCCACTATAAAGTAAGAATACCTAATGAAGACGTGTCGCTCAAACTTTCCGGTAACTACAAAGTCGTTATCCTCAATGACGATGGTGACGAGCCTGTTCCTGTTGCCGAAGTGTGTTTTTCAATAGTAGAACCGGGAGTCAGCATCAATGCACAAGTCTCATCCAATACGGACATTGATTTTAACAAAACACATCAGCAACTCAGTTTTACGGTCAACTATACAACCACCAATGTAGTGGATCCGATAAGAGAACTCAAAACCGTAGTCATGCAAAACAGACGAACAGACAATATGGTGTTTAATCCCAAACCCAATATTCAAAGTTCCAAACAGATAGAATTCTCACATAACAGGCAGCTGATATTTCCGGCCGGCAATGAATATCATAAATTTGAAATACTGGACGTACACCAGCCCGGATTGAACGTAGACAGGATAGAATGGCATGACCCGCATTACCATGCCGTGCTGTTTGCCGACAAAGCAGCCAAAAATTACGTTTATGATGAAGACCAGAACGGAGCATTCATCGTCAGAAACACAGACGACTGGGAAATCAACACTACCAGCGAATATCTTTTCGTACATTTCATGCTGTCCAGCCCACGTCTGACTGGCGGAGATGTCTACATAAATGGGGAATGGACGGGTAATCAGTTCTCACCGGAATATAAAATGACTTACAACGAAACTTTGCAAGCCTACGAAACCGCCATTCTACTGAAACAGGGTTACTATAATTATAACTATCTCTTTTTACCGGACGGCAAAAACATCGGCAACAGCGACAAAACCGACGGCAATTTTTATGAAACCGAAAATGAATATATCATTCTGGTTTATCAACGTCCTGTCGGAGGAAGATATGACAAACTGGTAGGTTACAGAAAAATGAATTTCAAGAACTAAAAAAACATTCAGAAATGAAAATAAAAGTTTTAGATGGATATACGCTCAATCCGGGCGACCTCTCATGGGAGATGATTGAACAATTTGGCGAACTGACCGTTTACCCGCGTACAAGTCCGAACGAAATTCTTGAACATGCTGCTGAAGCAGATATCCTGCTCACCAACAAAGTTCCTCTGACAGCTGACACCATAGAAAAACTGCCTCAATTGAAATATATCGGTGTATTGGCTACTGGATACAATATTGTCGACACAGAAGCTGCTTCCAGAAAAGGCATACCGGTATGCAATATTCCGGCATACAGTACGCAATCTGTAGCACAAATGGTCTTTGCCCATATTCTGGCCATTACCAACAGAGTAGAACATTATACACAGGAAAACCGAAACGGCAAATGGAGCAATAATACGGATTTCTGCTATTGGGACACACCTCTCAACGAACTTTACGGCAAAACCATGGGTATCATCGGATTAGGACATATTGGCAAATCTGTAGCACAAATCGCCAATGCATTTGAAATGAATGTATGTGCATTCACATCCAAAAGCGCGGAAGACTGCAAAAAAATGCAGATCACCAAAAAAGGACTTAACGAACTTTTCTCTGAAAGTGACATCATCACCTTGCACTGCCCACTGACTCCTGATACCCGTCAGATCATCAATACGGAAAGTCTTTCGGTCATGAAGCATTCAGCCATTCTGATCAATACCGGACGTGGCCCTCTCATAGACGAACAGGCCGTAGCTGACGCACTTCAAACCGGCAGGCTGGCAGCATACGGTGCCGATGTTCTGACTGTTGAACCGGCTGAAAAAAACAATCCATTGCTGCATGCTCCCAACATATACCTTACCCCGCATATCGCATGGGCTACTAAAGAAGCACGCACAAGACTGATGAAAATCTGTACAGAAAATATTGCTGCTTTCCTTAACGGACAACCTCAAAATACGGTCAACCTATGCTAGATCATATTTTTGAAATCCTCAGAGTAATGGGTGCCACTTTGCGCATTCCGGCATCCTTTGTGGTCATAGAGTTTATCGGTACTATGGCTTTTGCCATATCGGGCATACGATTAGCTTCTGCCAAAAAGTTCGACTGGTTCGGTGCATACATTGTCGGAATGGCTACAGCCATAGGCGGAGGAACACTGCGTGATGTCATGCTTGGCATACCACCTTTCTGGATGACAAACTCCATCTATGTCATCTGTTGCGGTCTGGCACTGCTATGGGTGATTCTTTTCGGGAAAAGGATTATCCGCCAACAAAGCACCTGGTTTATATTCGATACGATCGGACTTGCCTTATTCAACATCATCGGCATAGAGAAAACCATCAATATGCATTATCCATTGTGGATGGCTGTCATTATGGGAAGTGTTACAGGCGCCGCCGGTGGAGTCATCCGCGATATTCTCATCAACGAGATCCCACTTATATTCAGAAAAGACATCTATGCCGTAGCCTGCATTCTGGGAGGAATCATATATATTATTGCCTACAAAATTGACATGCCTGCGGAGATCAGTGCAATTTTGTCTGCTTTTACCGTAATTATCATACGCATCCTGGCTGTCAAATACCACTGGCAGTTGCCTATTCTTAAAGGAGACGACAACAATCCGGAACAGGAGAATAAATAGAATAAAAATCAAATCAGCTGGTTTCTCTGCTTTTTGGAGAGTTTCTTTATTACTTCGTCATAAGAATGATCTATAAGATGCCGAACCATTTCATCGGACAAATCCGTTCCGGAAGCCAGCTGATTCCAATATTTCTTATTCCAATGCCAGGCACCTGTAATACTGGGATACTTTTCCCTTAGTTCTATTGCATAATCAGGATCACATTTCAGACAGAACCAATCCGGATTATTCAAATTGATACAAGCGAAGATCTTGTTCATCACACGGAATGCCAGAACCTCCTCGTCAAAAGGAAAATCTTCTGTAGCAAAAGGCTTTGACAAACAATATTCACGTATTTCTTCAATATTCATACTCAACGGAACAAAGGACAAGCCAGATCAGTCTAAAAGCCCTATTTCCTTCCATCTGGACACCACATTAGCCACGTCGCGACGTGCCGTCTCATCATCAACCTCATACTCTTCCAACAAAGCCTTTACCAGCATATCCTCCGTAAATTCCTGCTCTATAGCTACCGTCCATAGAAATGCAGCGGTTTCGTTCAAGCTGATGATCTTGCTGAAATCAATATTATTCATGCCGCAGGCCAATATGACTTTCTCTCCACAGACCTCACGTAATTCAAAACCATCTTTTATCTTCATAAGTCTATCCTTTCATTAACTTTAAATTCAATTTATACAGAAAAAGCAAATAACGGCGAACCGGCCTCATCTTCATCCACAAGGCTATCCATCTTTTTAACGAAGGCGAATCGGCATCAATGCGTTTACCATTCCGCCAATAAACAGCAACTTCGCCAATAATATCAGATGTACGACACATCTCTATACCCTTCAGATTACCATCACCCATCAAAGTCAGCAAATTACCTCTCTTACTGATCACCCTGTGCAAAACATATTTCTGTGGAGCAATCTCTGCCAATACGGCAGTACCGACCCGGGGATCTGCACATGCTTTCAACATCACCTTATCACGATTGTTTTCCAAAAAAGGACGCATGCTGAAACCTTTGACATTTATTGTAGCAGTATGCCCTTCATTTATAGCCTTCCGGACTTCTTCCAGCAAAATGGCATTTGGAATTTCTATACGATGCACCTCTCCACTCATATCAGTTCCTTTCTATTACACCTGTCTTTTAAGGGTAGAATAACTCAAACGAGCAGCCTCCTCGTCAGGAAGACATCCTAAATGATAAACCGGCACCAGACGAATAATGTCTGAAATAGTATCACAGATAGCCATATAAATCGGTTTATCCCATTTCATTGAAGATACAGACGGAAGCAAGGACGCAAAACTTTCCAGCACACTCTCACGGCGTATCGTATTCTCCGGACGCTGTTCCAACTGTACAAAGCCTCCTGCAGGCGCTACAACATTTCTGTAACATGGGGTTTTACCACTCCAAGGTGATCCGTAGACCTTAACTGTCCCGTCAACGACTCTTACGACTGGATTATCATCATTCATCAATTCGGTTGAAGGAATATGTTTAAGCCACAATCTGGAATGCGTGCTTTTACCAGTCCCGCTCCGTCCGAGGAACAAATATCCATAACCATCATGCCGCACTACAGAAGCATGCATCAGGACAGTACGATACGGTGCTGAAGCAAAAGCATAGGTAATCATTAATGCATTATTCAATGCAAACTGACATTCCTCAGAAACCGTTCCGACAAATGACAACAAACAGTTCCTGAAATCCGGACTGGCATACAATAATCCACACAGCACACCACGTTCATTGCTTATTTCAAACTGATATGCTCCATCCTGGCTTCTGTACACCCCAAAATTATGCCCTCCACAGTCAAACTGACCAATTTCAGCTCCTTTTTCTGTAAAAGCCTGCTGACTCGTCACCGTCATTTTCAGAAGAGGCTCATCATCCTTCTGGGTTTTAAAGGGAAAATAAGAAGCAAGCCATTCATCCTCACAGCCGTTTGTCACCTCAAAACAGATCTGTACAAGATGATCACCGATTAAAAACTTATTATCCATTATTTTTTATCTTTGTCATTGTCCACATAACGGGGTGACTGAAAATAAAATTCCCCTAAAGGCAATGTCTTTACGACCAGCGTAGAATCCTGATCATAACGTTTTTTTATCTTTGCATATTCTTCAGACAGCTTACTTTTCTTGGTGTCGAAAAATACGACGCAAGTACAATCCGGCATACCTGTCGTCGCCTCCAGAAAAGTCTGCAACTGATCACTATAGACCGGACGGTCCATCAAAAAGTCTGTTTTCGTATCTATATAAGCACTATCCAAACGCTGGATGTCTGTAATATAAACTAACGAATCCGTAAATGAAGCTGAAAAGCCGAACATGTAAACCGTGCTCTTTTTAACCTTCGCATTCATCACGAGACTTACACCCAACAGACTAAAAGCCAAAAAAATATACGATAATTTTCTTAATTTCATATCACATTTAAATTTTTGCAAAGATAGGAATTTATATGAGACAGAGAAAATAATAAAATAAAAAAAAATGGAACGAATCTGCTCGTTCCATTTTTTTAATTTATTTATCCTAAATAAGATTTCAATAACTTGCTTTTTGTATCCTGACGCAAACGTCTTATGGCTTTTTCCTTAATCTGACGTACACGCTCACGGGTCAGATTGAACTTGTCACCGATTTCCTCCAACGTCATTTCCTGATGGTTAATACCGAAAAACATCTGAATGATATCTTTTTCACGGTCTGACAGTGTAGACAATGCACGGTCGATCTCACGGGCTAAAGACTCATTGACAAGCGAACGGTCAGCCATTGGGGAATCATCATTTACCAGCACATCCAACAAGCTGTTATCCTCACCTTCTACAAAAGGCGCATCAACTGAAACATGACGTCCGATACCGGCCTTCAATGTATCTGAGATCTTGTCTACCGGCACAGACAGCGTATCAGCGAGCTCTTCCGCACTCGGTCTTCTCTCGTTTTCCTGCTCAAACTTACTGAACGCCTTGCTGATCTTATTTAAAGAACCTACCTGATTCAGCGGCAGACGCACTATACGACTTTGCTCGGCCAAAGCCTGCAGAATAGACTGACGAATCCACCATACTGCATAACTGATAAACTTAAAGCCTCGCGTCTCATCAAATTTCTCTGCAGCCTTGATCAGTCCCAAGTTTCCTTCATTAATCAAATCAGGCAAACTCAAACCCTGATTCTGATATTGTTTTGCCACAGATACAACGAAACGCAAATTGGCACGTGTCAGTTTTTCCAGTGCAACACGGTCGCCCTTTCTGATTCTTTGCGCCAATTCCACTTCCTCTTCAACAGTAATCAAGTCTTCACGGCCAATTTCCTGTAAATACTTGTCCAAAGACGCACTCTCGCGGTTGGTGATACTTTTGGTAATCTTTAACTGTCTCATTCTATTATCGTATATTAAACGTACAAAGTTAATAAAAAACCTCCGTAATCTTGTTTATTTTGTATAAAAACAGAGTATTTTATATATTTTTAACCCTCTTCCAGTCTATTTCCGGAAGAGGGTTGTAATGCGCAGTCCTGTAATCGAGGACAAACTTATCTTAATATTGGATTATTTACTTCTTTTTATTGTCGTTATCATCCAATTCAATAACCATGCTCTTGTAAATTCCACTCTGCGTGATGGCTTTCAACCAGAGTATACGATCTGAAGACTTGTTTGCTTCACGAACAGCATCTTCAAAGTCACTTACATTCCGCATAGGTTTATCATTCACCATTAAAATAATAAGACCTTTTGTCACTCCGGCATCACTCATCTTGCCTTTCTTCACGGCTGCCACTTCCAGACCGTATGGCAATCTAAGCTGCTCCATTGTTGTTTTATCCAAAGGTTTCAGTACAGCACCGAAGATGTCCATATCCATTTCTTTCATCACATTTGTTGTGCCTTGCTGATTGCGAAGAACGGCTGTACTCTCGTGTTTTTTCTTATTTCTCAAATAAGTAATCTTCACTTTCTCACCCGGCCGTTTCTTGAATACGATCTCTTGCAACTCAGCCATCTTAGACACTTCCTTACCGTCTATCGCCACAATCACATCACCTTTCTTAAGACCAGCCTCTTCACCTGTACTATTCTGATCTACATCAGCGATGTACACACCTGAAACTGTACCCAAATCGACTTCATTTCCCTTGCTCTTCTCACTGTCAATATAATTCAGAACATCGGTTCCGCGCACTCCCAGCAATGCACGCTGAACAACACCAAACTCTTTCAGGTCGCTGACTACCTTATTCATCAAGGTTGTCGGAATGGCAAACCCATAACCGGAATAAGAACCGGTCTGTGAATACAACATGGCATTAATACCAACCAATTCACCCTTCTGGTTGACCAACGCCCCTCCGGAATTACCACGGTTAATGGCAGCATCGGTCTGAATAAAACTTTCAACGGTATTGGCACCCAACGACCGTGCCTTTGCACTCACGATTCCGGCAGTCACAGTAGAAGTCAGGTTGAACGGATTACCTACTGCAAGTACCCACTCTCCGATCTTCAACTCATCGGAATTTCCAATCGGCAGCGTCGGAAAATCCTTACCCTCTATCTTGATCAAAGCCAAGTCTGTCTGCTCATCCGTACCTATGATACGAGCTTTGAATTCGCGATTATCATTCAATTTCACCAACAATTCATCAGCTCCATTTACGACATGATTATTGGTCACAATATAACCATCTGACGAAATAATAACACCAGAACCGGATCCTTCACGCTTCGGAGTCTGAATTTGCCTCTGCTGAGGACCGAAACCAAAGAAATCACCGAAAAAGTCTGAAAACGGATCTTGCACCTCGACTGTTTTAGTTTTGCTGTTTGTAGTCACACGAATATAAACAACTGCATTGACAGACGTTTCAGCTGCCTTTGTCAGATCCACCAACCCTGATGCTCCATTAATCACCTGAGGAGCAGAAGCAGCAGACGCACTTTGATCTGCATTTGGAGCCTCGACAAATCCCATCACACCAGCACCGGCCAGGAACAAAAGCACAGCGCCCGAAATTGTTTTTGCTAACTGTTTCATAATATCATCAATATTTGTTTTTTTATTTGTTCATGTAATAAACTATCACAAATTTAAGGGCAAAGAGTTTGCTATTGTTCACCTAAGGCTGTTTTTTTGCTTTCTTTTAACATAGCACGAACGGGATTAACAGCGGTTAAAATCCCGAACTGACATTTTTACATTCCTTGACCTGCATTTTGTCAGCTAAAAAAAAAATTGTACTTTTGCACAGAAAAGCAGCCGACCGGCTTGCCGCTGCCGTTTCATACGGGAGAGGAAAGTCCGGGCAACACAGGGCATTCCGCTTCTTAATGGGAAGTAGTCCGCAAGGGTTAGATCATGCAGAAGAAAACAACCGCCTTGTCCGACAAGGTAAGGGTGAGAAGGTGGGGTAAGAGCCCACCAGCCGGATGGTGACATCTCGGGCTGTGCATTCCGGAAGTTGAAAGTTCGCGTATACCGGCGCCACAAGAAGAGCTGCCCGCTCAAGCCGGAGGGTAGAACGATTGAGCCTTTTGGTGACAAAAGGTCTGGATAAATGGCAAGCATCCTTTTTCATTAAGGATACAGAACCCGGCTTACAGGCCGACTGCTTTTTCTTTTTAATCTTAGATGCCTATGATAAGCATTCGTCAGCTGAATTTCTTTTTTACTCAAAAGATCTGGTACGTCAACGATGAAAAATATTCACCGCTTAAACGTTATTTATTCAATTCTCTCAAGAAATTAGTCATCACAATAGAATGTTTTATCAACAAAAACATTAATAGTCATGCGTCCGCCCTGACTTATTCAACAATTCTGGCAACAGTTCCCATTCTGGCTATTATTTTCGCAATAGGCAGAGGATTCGGGTACGGAAGCATCATTGAAAATGAGATCAGGAAAAACCTCAGTGTCAATCCCGAATTTGCAGATCTGATCTTTGATTTCATTGGATCTTACCTGGATCATACCAAAAGCGGAATATTCATCGGATTCGGTCTGTTATTGCTGCTCTACACCATCATACAGCTGACCAGCAACATCGAACTAGCACTCAATACAATATGGCAAGTCAAGAACCAACGCTCAATCTACCGCCAGATAACAGATTATATCAGTGTCTTTCTTCTGCTTCCTATACTGATCATCATCAGCAGCGGCCTCTCCATTTTCATGGCTACCATTGCAGAACATTTTCCTGACTTCATGGTTCTCAGCACCACTGTCAAACTGCTTATCAGCCTCTCTCCTTATTTTTTAAGCAGTCTTCTCTTTACAGGGCTTTATGTATACATGCCGAATACGAATGTAGAACTCCGACATGCCCTGATACCGGGAATCATCGCAGGTATAGCATTTCAATTCCTGCAATACTTCTATATTCATTCACAAATTTGGGTATCATCCTATAATGCCATTTACGGTTCTTTTGCAGCCCTTCCGATGTTTATGCTGTGGGTGAATTTTTCATGGATTATCTGTTTGCTGGGCGCCCAGCTCTGCTATGCCAACCAGAATCTGAGAAGTTACTATTATATTAAGGATGTAAACAAGATAAGCAGAAGCTATCACGACTTACTGACCATACTGATCATGTCTAAAATATGCAAACGTTTCGAAAAAGGCATGCGTCCATACACGGTTTACGGCCTTTCTGTCGAAACAGCCTTGCCACTTGGCATAGTGAGCAAAATCACGCACGAACTTAACAGAATGCACCTGGTTATCATTGAAAACAATGATGAAAACGCCCCTAAGCGCTTCTCGCCGGCTGAAGACATCAACAAACTTTCCGTTAGCTTCCTTATGGATCGAATTGACAAGTTCGGCAATATCTACACCCCTTCCATCTATCATGCTGATAAAAACAAATGGGAGGAACTTATTAAAGTTCGCTCCCAATATATCAATACCGACCAGACAATCCTGCTCAAGGATCTTTAAACCGGCAAAACTTATTCCGCAGCTGAAGTAAGAGACATCATACGGCTTAAATACTTGCCAATGATATCAAATTCAATATTAACCTTTGAGCCACACTTGATAGCATGAAAATTAGTGTGTTCATAAGTATAAGGAATAATATTGACCTGAAAACTGTCTTTGGTCGGACAACACACCGTCAGACTGACTCCATTGACCGTAACAGACCCTTTGTCAACAGTAAAATATCCACGCCGCACCATTTCCTCATCATAAACATGGCTAAAGGTATAAACATAGCTTCCGCCGGCTTCCTGTATATCTGTACACTCTGCCGTCATGTCAACATGCCCCTGAACTATATGCCCGTCAAGACGGCCATTCATTAACATGGAACGTTCAACATTAACTTCGTCACCCACATTCAACAACCCTAAATTAGAACGATCCAGCGTTTCTTTCATCGCCGTCACCGTATAAGTGCCATCCTGAATGCGAACAACAGTCAGACACACGCCATTGTGAGCTACACTTTGATCTATTTTCAGCTCATCCACGAAAGAACAAGTCAATGTAAAATGCACATTTTCATTATCTTTCTCAATCTTTACAACTCGAGCTATTTCTTCTACTATTCCTGAGAACATATTTTTATATTTAATCAAATTCCGATTTCAAATATAGGGATTTTTATAGATAATATCTGCATTTCAGTCGAAAAAAAATATATGTCCGTACATTTTGTTTTTTATTCTAAATCAGAGTTCATAAATTTGCTTTGTAAAAAACAGAAACATTATGAACCGTAAACACTATCTGACGGCCGCATTCTTACTATGCGCAAATTTGACATTCGGTCAGGAAGAGGCCAATAAGACCTGGTCTCTTCAGGATTGCATGGATTATGCTGCCGAACACAACATCCAACTGCAGAAAAGCAAACTGACAGAACAACAGGGGGAACTGGATCTGATACAGAAAAAAGCAGAACTTTTTCCAAGTTTATCATTCAGTACGACACAGACTCTCACCTATCGCCCGCTCCAGGAATCAGCCAGCAATATTGTCACGGACGGCATTGCAAACAGTTCAACCAACAAACTGACTAAAAACGGCAGTTACGGATTAAACGCATCATGGAACGTATGGGATGGAGGCATTAACAGAAAGAATATCAAAAACCAAAGAATCCAAAACCAGATCAATCAACTCAATACGCAGACGACTGCCAACAGCATACAAGAACAGATAGCCCAACTCTACATTCAGATTCTGTATTCAATTGAAGCAAAGAAAGTCAACGAGGAGCTCCTCCAGACAGCAGAAAGTCAATTTAAAAGAGGACAGGAAATGTATAATGAAGGGCAAATATCAAAAGCAGATCTGGCCCAACTGGAAGCACAAGTCAGCAGTAATCAGTATGACATCGTCGCCACACAATCACAAATCAGCAATTATACCCGTCAACTCAAAGAACTACTGGAAATAGACGGTACACAGGATTTTCAAATCAGCGACCTGTCACTGGACGAATCGTCTGCTCTGGCTCCCATTCCAAACGAAGCAGAAGTCTACGAAAGCGCACTGGCCAGCAGACCGGAAATTCAGGCCAGCAAACTGAACATTGAAACCGCAAACCTGAATATCGATATTGCAAAAGCCGGTTATTATCCTTCAATATCCATCAATGCCGGCATTGGCGACAGTCACTATTCCGGAAGTCGTGAATCTGGTGCTGAACAACTCAAACAAAACCTGAACGCTTCATTAGGTTTAACTCTGTCTGTACCTATTTTCGACAACAAGAGAAATCAGACTAACGTTAAAAAAGCCAAGTTAAACAAGTTAGATAGCGAACTTGACCTGAAAAACCAGCAAAAGGAACTTTACAGTACTATCGATGAATATTGGGTCAATGCCAACAGCAGCCAGCAAAGCTTTATTGCGGCAACAGCCAAAGTCAAAAGTTCAGAAGCCAGTTACGAACTGCTGAACGAACAATTCAAAAACGGACTGAAAAACATTGTAGAACTGATGACCGGCCGTGACCAGCTGCTAACTGCCAAACAAGATCAGCTACAAAGCAAATACACCACAATTCTGAATATTCAATTATTAAAATTCTACAAAGGAGAGCCCGTCAACCTATAAAACATCTCTAAATATGAAAAAGAAAATAATTATCATTGTTGCCATACTGGCTATAGCCGGACTGATCATTTATCTCGCTACCGGCAAAAAAGGCGCACAGATCCAATTCGAAATGACCACCGTTGATCTCGACACTATCCAGAACAGTGTGACTGCCACCGGAACAATCGAACCGGTCACAGAAGTAGAAGTGGGTACTCAGGTCTCCGGCATTATCAGTAAGATTTTTGTAGATTATAACAGTATTGTCAAAAAAGGACAAGTCATCGCCGAACTGGACAAAACGAACCTGACAAGCGAACTGAACAGTGCAAAAGCCAATCTGGCCAGTGCCAAAAGTGAACTGGAATATCAAAAGACCAATTACGAACGCTACAAAAACCTTAATGAAAAAGGACTGGTCAGTAAAGATGAATACGAAAATGCTTACCTTAGCTATCGCAAAGCCCTTGAATCCTATCACACCAGCGTAGAAAACGTCAACAAAGCTGAAACCAATATTGGTTATGCCACCATCACTTCCCCAATCGATGGCGTCGTATTGAGCAAAGATGTAGAAGAAGGACAGACCGTGGCTTCAAGCTTCAGCACTCCTACCCTCTTCACCATCGCTCAGGACCTGACTGACATGCGGGTTATTGCTGATATCGACGAAGCTGATATAGGTAGCGTAAAAGAAGGACAGAATGTCACTTTTACTGTAGATGCCTTCCCTAACGACGTGTTTCACGGCAATGTAACCCAAGTCAGACAGGAAGCCACAGAAGAAAACAATGTCGTCACTTATGAAGTTGTCATTTCTGCCCCCAATAAAGATTTGAAACTTAAACCGGGACTGACAGCCAATGTGACAGTCAACACACTGGAACGCACAGATGTGCTGAGCGTACGTTCCAAAGCCTTGCGTTTCACTCCTGCTGAAGACATATTGGGCAAAAGCTACAAAATCGTAGACTGTAATGGCAAGAACAAGTTATGGACACTGGAAGGTAACACACTGAAAGCCCACAATGTCAACATAGGTGCTACAGACGGATCACGTACCGAAATCATTTCCGGCTTGTCCAAAGGAACAAAAGTAGTATTGTCCATGACGGAACTGAAAGACGAAACCGAAGAAGCGCCACAGGAGGAAAGCAATCCGTTCATGCCACATCCAGGAAAGAAAAAAGATAACAAGAATGATTCCAAATAACCACAAGCATAATGGAAGCAAAAGAAAACAAGAAAGTAGTCATTGAATTGCAGAACGTCAAACGAAGTTTCATTGTGGGAGATGAAGTCGTTCATGCATTACGTGGCATTTCATTCAAAATATACGAAGGTGAATTTGTAACCATCATGGGAACATCAGGTTCAGGAAAATCAACCCTGCTTAACCAGCTGGGTTGCCTTGACACCCCGACAGAAGGAGAATATATTCTGGACGGGACACCTGTCCGCTCCATGAAAAGATGGCAACGTGCAGTATTACGAAACAGAAAAATCGGTTTTGTATTCCAAAATTATAATCTGTTGGCCAAGACTACTGCCGTAGAAAACGTAGAATTACCATTAATGTACAATTCACAAGTATCTGCCAAAGAAAGACGCGAACGGGCCATTGCGGCTCTGGAAATGGTCGGTCTGGGTAGCAGACTATATCACAAGTCCAACCAGATGTCAGGAGGACAAATGCAACGTGTAGCCATAGCCCGTGCTCTGGTCAATAATCCAGCAGTCATATTGGCAGACGAGGCAACCGGAAACCTGGATACCAGAACCTCATTTGAGATTCTGGTTCTATTTCAGAAACTTCATGCTGAAGGCCGCACGATCATATTCGTTACACACAACCCCGAAATAGCCCAATACAGTAGCCGGAACATCATGTTGCGCGACGGACAGATCAAAGAAGACAAATACAATACAAATATTCTGTCTGCAGCAGAAACACTGTCCAAAATTCCCATACCTCAAGATGACTGACAACGGCATTTTGTTCAACTGATTTTGATAACATAACAGAAATGAATACTACCAATTTATTTAAAATAGCCCTTAAAGCCATAGCCGCAAATAAGCTGCGCTCATTCCTGACCGCATTAGGCATCATCATCGGTGTAGCTTCTGTCATTGCCATGCTGGCCATAGGACAAGGATCTAAACGGAGCATCAGGAAACAGATCTCTGAAATGGGTTCCAATATGATAATGATCCACCCGGGAGCTGATATGCGCGGCGGTGTGAGGCAAGATGCCAGCGACATGCAAACTCTCAAGCTTGAAGATTACGAAAGTATAAGAAACGAAGCAAAATATCTGGCAGCAATCAGTCCTTCCGTCAACAGCAGTGGACAATTCATCTATGGTAACAACAACACACCTTCTACCATTTACGGTGTCAATGAAGACTACCTCACCATTCGTCAGCTTCAGGTGGAAGACGGCGAACTGTTTACTGATCAGGATATCAAGACTGCAGCAAAAGTATGCATACTGGGCAAGACTGTCGTTGACAATCTGTTCCCCGATGGAGGAGACCCCATAGGCAAAGTAGTCCGTTTCAATTCCATCCCATTCAGAGTCATTGGCGTACTGAAATCAAAAGGATACAACTCCATGGGAATGGACCAGGACGATTTGGCGCTGGTCCCATACACTACTGTCATGAAGCGTATCTTGGCAATCACCTATCTTCAAGGCATCAATTGCTCTGCCATAACGGAAGATGCGACGGACAAAGCTATCAGTGAAATTACAGACATCCTGCGTAAAAACCACAAACTGAAGGAAGCAACCGAAACAACTCCGGCAGATGAGGATGACTTTACCATCCGAAGCCAGGAAGAGATGGCATCCATGATGAATTCCACAATGAACCTCCTGACAATTCTGCTTGGCAGCGTAGCCGGAATCTCTCTTCTTGTAGGCGGTATCGGTATCATGAACATCATGTATGTATCCGTCACGGAACGCACGAAAGAAATCGGTTTGCGTATGTCTGTAGGTGCACGTGGAGTTGATATTCTGAGCCAATTCCTGATTGAAGCTGCCCTCTTAAGCGTAGCAGGTGGTATTATTGGTGTACTGATGGGAATAGGAGCAGCCTACATTATAAAAGTTGCCGCCCACATGCCCATCTACATTCAGATGTGGAGCATAATCATGAGTTTTGGAGTTTGTACATTTATCGGTATATTCTTTGGCTGGTATCCTGCCAAAAAAGCCGCCAACATGGACCCGATTGAAGCCATCAGATACGAATAACATGAAAAAAAACTTCAGACAACAATTTTCACAGGAGATATTCGTTCATACCTTCGCATGGATTTTCTTATTTTGCGTCACCCCCATGCTGATAGGTCGTATCAACGAACAGCCGAACGCAGGAGAACTCATCCGTATGATGAGTACTCCTACTGTTCTCGGCATTATTTTTTATACAAACTATCTCCACCTCGTTCCCCACTATCTGTTCCGGAAGAAATACAAATCATATATTGCCATTAATATTATTCTTTGCCTGAGCATGCTATTTGTCATACATGCCTGGTTTGAAATATGCAATCACTATTATCCCATTCCCAACCCCAAGCGTCACCATGATCCTCTTGGTATTTGGGGATTTATACTTTTCCGTATAAGAGACTTTATCATTTACGGATTCACAGCAGCCCTTGCTGCGACCATCCGCATGAGCAAAAAATGGAGAGCAGCAGAAGAAGCGAGACAGCAAGCCGAGCTGAAAAGAACGGAAGCAGAACTGAAAAACCTCAGAAATCAGATAAATCCTCACTTCCTGCTCAACACGCTAAACAATATTTATGCCCTGATAGCTTTCGATACAGAAAAAGCGCAACAGGCCGTACAAGACCTCAGCAGACTGTTACGACATATTTTATATGATAATAATCAGGAATTCATACCGGTTAACAGAGAACTGGAATTCCTGAAAAACTATGTCGCCTTAATGAAAATACGTATATCAGACAATGTTGATGTACAATTCAATATAGATCTGCCATCTGACAACAACATTCAGATTGCCCCTCTCATTTTCATATCTCTCGTAGAAAATGCCTTTAAACACGGTATCAGTCCGACACAAAAGAGCTTTATACACATCCATATCTATGCAGAAAAAGACACAGATACCCTGACCCTATCCATCAAGAATTCCAATTTCCCCAAAAAACGGAATGACATCAGCGGAAGCGGAATCGGTTTGGAACAGGTCAAACGAAGACTCGAACTCATTTACCCCAACAAATATCATTGGGAAAAAGGAACCAACAAAGAACAGACTATCTATACTTCATTACTAACTATTCAAAACTACAACAATGAAACTTAAATGTGCGATTGTCGATGACGAGCCACTTGCGCTCAACCTCATGGAAAGCTATGTCAAAAAGACACCGTTTCTTGAACTGAACGGTAAATACCATAGTGCCGTAACAGCCATCAACGGATTAAAAGAAAATCCTGTAGAACTATTGTTTCTGGATATTCAAATGCCAGATCTCAACGGACTGGAATTCTCAAAAATGCTACCCAAGGAAGTACGCGTCATATTCACGACTGCGTTCAACCAATATGCAATAGACGGTTTTAAAGTCAATGCCTTGGATTATCTTCTTAAACCCATCAACTACAACGAATTTCTTTCAGCTGCCAACAAGGCACTCGAATGGTTTACACTTACCCGCCAGAACGAAACGAACACGTCTACCTCATCGGGTAACGAAGACTTCATCTATGTCAAGTCTGATTACAAACTAAAACAAATCAGACTGGATGATATTCTCTATATAGAAGGTTTGAAAGATTATCTGAAAATCTATGTTGAAAATGAACCCAAACCCATTTTGTCATTAATCAGCATGAAAAACATGGAAGAACGCCTGCCGTCCCCCAGATTCATGCGGGTACACCGTTCTTATATCGTCCAGATGAATAAAATAAGAACCATCGACAAGGGACAAATCATATTCGGTAAAAACAGAATCCCCATTTCAGATACATATAAAAATGAAATATCAGACTATTTAAACAAATATATCCTATAAAAGAATCAAAAAAGGATAAAAACGGCTGACCAAGTAATTTCTTTTATTAAATTTGCAAAGCTTTATATTCTTAATTAATAAATCTATGAAAAAAATTTTATTTTTATTATTATTGTGTATTCCGGCCTGCATTTTTGCCAAAGATAAAAAAGATGACAGCAAATATCTGGCTGGTGCCGTACCTGAAGTAAACGGACAGGTTGTCTTCCAGCAGACATTTGCCGTCAAAGGTAAAAGTCAGGCACAGATCTACGACACGATGAAAGCTTATGCTACAGCACTGACTAAAGAAGAAATCCAAATGGACCAGACCCGTTTCACACTTGATGAACCTCAATCTGGTATGATGGTCGTACGCTTTGAAGAGTGGATGGAATTTAAGAAGAAACCATTAAGCTGGGACCGGACACGATTCAGATATCTGCTTAAAATAGAATGCAGCGATGGAAAATGCCACATGGAAATAACTCATATTTCCTATTATTACGAAGAAGACATGGATGGCTACAACGGTAAAACTTATATCGCCGAAGAATGGATCAATGACGACTCTGCATTAAACAAATCCAAAACCAAACTTTTATGGGGATCTGCCAAATTCAGAAGAAAAACAGTAGACCGCGTAGAAGCTATCTTTAATGGCGCACGAGAAGCTTTTGAAACTAAAGTTGAAACTCCCAAAGCGACTGAAATAATAGAATAAATCACAAATATCCTAAATAAAAACCAGCTGTCTGCCGAATATTCCGTTGAAGCAGACAGCTGGCATTTTTTGCTAAACAACATTACCCCAAAAATAACATTTTGATTAATTTAAAGTATATTTTGCATCATAAAGACAGTTTGCACATTACAAGTCCCATGTGTGCAATTCTCTAAAAAAGTTGCACATTGACTCCTGTTTTTGTGCAGTAACACCGGATTTACCAAAACAAATTAGTTGCAAATACAACTATACATTACAAGATAATTAATATATTATAAACTAACCATTTACAGAAAAAACAGCATCAAATCAGATACAATTATTTATTTAAAAAAGCTTTAAATCGAAACTTTACATATCCTTTTTAAGCAAATAAAGAGTATATTTGTAACAACAAAAAACGAGGAAAAATGAAGCACCTTGAAGAAGTTGACAAAATGATACATAAAGGGGCTGTTGATGAAGCCATCTGCCGATTACAGGAAATACTGTCCTCCGCCAAAGATGACTATGCTTTTTATCTGATGGGGAATGCCTATCGTAAAAAGGGAGATTTCCAGAATGCCTTGAATTGTTATTTGGAAGCCATGGCCATCAATCCTCAAAGTCCGGCAAAAGAAGCCCACCAAATACTGATGAATATTTTGGAATTTTATCACAAAGATCTCTATAACCCATAAACATTAAAAAAAGAGAATCATGAAAAAGATTATAGGTGCAGTAGTAATTGACAAAGAACGATGCAAAGGCTGTAATCTATGCGTAATAGCATGTCCTCTACACTTGCTCTCACTTGCAGAAAAGAATGTAAATAAAAAAGGATACCATTATGCCGAAAGGAATAACAACGAAGCCACATGTATAGGTTGCGCTTCCTGCGGTATTGTCTGTCCTGACGGTTGCATTACAGTTTATAAAAAGAAAGTAGATTGATTATGGAAGAAGAAGTAGTTTTGATGAAAGGAAACGAAGCTATCGCCCACGCTGCAATACGATGTGGATGCGATGGTTATTTCGGCTATCCCATCACGCCTCAATCAGAAATATTGGAAACATTAAGTATCGAAAAGCCATGGGAGACCACTGGTATGGTCGTTCTTCAGGCTGAAAGTGAATTGGCTTCTATCAACATGGTATACGGAGCCGGAGCTTCCGGAAAAAGAGCCATGACTTCCTCATCCAGTCCAGGAGTAGCCCTCATGCAGGAAGGTATTTCTTATATGGCCGGTGCGGAAATTCCCGGATTAATTGTCAATGTCCAGCGTGGAGGTCCGGGTTTAGGTACCATACAGCCAAGCCAGTCTGACTATTTTCAGGCAACCAGAGGAGGTGGCAATGGAGATTATAATGTCATTGTATTGGCACCGGCTTCTGTTCAGGAAATGGCGGACTTTGTCGATCTGGCTTTCAACTTGTCATTCAAATATCGTAATCCGGCCATGATACTGAGCGACGGTGTCATCGGACAGATGATGGAAAAACTGGTTCTACCTTCCGCCAAGCCCCGACGTACGGAAGAAGAAATCATAAAAGAATGCCCGTGGGCTGCATGCGGCAGAAACCGTTTCCGTGCCCCAAACATTCTGACCTCTCTTGATCTCGATCCTGTAAGCATGGAAAACAGAAACTTGCATTTACAGGCCAAATACAATGAAATAAAAGAAAAGGAAATCCGATACGAAACATACCTTTGTGACGACGCAGAATACCTGATCGTCGCTTTCGGTTCTGCTGCGCGAATCAGCCTGAAAGCCATCGAAATGTGCAGAGCAGAAGGAATCAAAGTCGGACTGTTACGACCGATCACACTATGGCCTTTCCCATCACCACAAATAGCCCGGTTAAGTCAACAGGTCAAAGGCATCCTGAGTTTTGAAATAAATGCCGGACAAATGATAGAAGATGTCATATTGGCCACACAGGGACAAACACAAGTCGCCCACTATGGACGAATGGGAGGCGTTGTGCCTGACCCTGACGAGGTTGTCGCCGCTCTTAAAGAAAAACTTATCAACAAGTAGTCATGAATCGCGAAGAAATCGAAAGAATAGCTGAAGAAGCAGCCCTTAATGCCCGAAAATCACGAAAAGGACCTTCTATTGACCAGATCAGAAAGATACTCAACTTCATATTTCTGATCTGCGCCATTGCCGGACTCATCATTTACTTCGCCTATCCCGACAATCGTCTGGTCGGAATGGGTACTATAGGAATCGGCATGTTCTTTAAAATCATCGAATTCTTTTTGCGTTTTCTTTTTTAAAACGTTGGATTATGAATGAACAGGAAATCATACAAGAAGAAAATATCGTTTATCGCAAACCGTCACTGATGAACGACCATCCCATGCACTACTGTCCGGGATGCAGCCACGGAGTTGTGCACAAACTGGTAGCAGAAGTCATTGAGGAAATGGGAATGGAAGAAAAAACAATTGCCATTTCTCCTGTTGGCTGTGCCGTATTTGCATATAACTATCTTGATGTAGACTGGGTTGAAGCTGCCCATGGAAGAGCACCGGCTCTGGCCAGTGCAATCAAACGTCTTTGGCCGGACCGTCTCGTGTTCACCTATCAGGGCGATGGCGATCTGGCCTGTATCGGTACAGCAGAAAGTTTGCACGCACTGAACAGAGGTGAACACATAGCCATCATTTTTATCAACAATGCCATATACGGCATGACTGGTGGTCAGATGGCACCGACCACACTTATGGGTATGAAAACAGCCACCTGCCCATACGGACGTGTTGCTGAACTGCACGGATACCCCCTCAAACTGACTGAAATAGCAGCCACACTGGAGGGAACCTGCTATGTAACCCGTCAGTCCGTCCATACGGTGGCAGCCATCAGAAAAGCCAAGGCTGCCATACGTAAAGCATTTGAAAACAGCATGAACGGCAAAGGATCAAGCTTGGTGGAAATCGTGTCAACCTGCAACGCAGGATGGAAAATGTCTCCTGAAAAGGCCAACCAATGGATGGAAGAAAACATGTTTAAGTTTTATCCTCTCGGCGATCTGAAGAACACTGCAGATCAAGGAGAAAACCAATAAAATAGTAGCTATGAAAGAAGAAATCATCATCGCAGGATTCGGTGGACAAGGTGTTCTTTCAATGGGCAAGATTCTGGCTTATGCAGCTATGCTCGAAGGAAAGGAAGTCAGCTGGATGCCTTCATACGGTCCCGAACAGAGAGGAGGTACTGCCAATGTCACTGTGATCATCAGCGACGAAAGGATATCATCACCCATCCTGAGCAAATATGATACGGCTGTCATCCTCAACCAGCCTTCACTGGATAAGTTCGAATCACAAATCAAACCTGGCGGTACTCTGATATACGATGGATATGGCATTACTATACCGCCATCCCGTAAGGATATCCGCATATACCGCATCGATGCCATGGATGCAGCCGCCGAACTGAAGCTGGGTCCAGCCTACAATATGGTTGTTTTGGGCGGATTGCTGAAAGCTAGACCGATTATCCAGACAGAACATGTCACAAATGCCTTACGCAAAACGTTACCTGCACGTCACCAACATCTGATTCCGGTTAACGAAAAAGCATTGCTTAAAGGCATGTCCATTATTACGGAAATAGACAAAGAATAAATCTGTAAAGACCGATTGGGAATTTTATAATTTACCGGTATTTTGCAATAAAAATAGCATAATAATTATCTGTATTATCTTCGCCATTCCGGATATTGACGGGAAACTGTTTTTTGAAGCAGTTTCCCGTCATTCTTTCAGATTCTGCTTGAACCTGGCAAATGCATTACATCACATCAGTATCCTAGCCATAAGAGGATAGTTAACCAACGTTTTTTACAAACAATCTGATTTTGACGTTTTTCATCCCTATCCGATATTATCTCCTGACTTCGTCACTATAAAAACATCAATTTTATAATGTCTTGATAAATAATGTTTTGTAACTTTGCATACCCTGATTTTGGGGTACGCAAAGTATTTTTGTATGTTTATCAAGCGAAAAAAGAATCGGTCAGGTACTGTAAGTATTGTTGTAGCTGAAAAGATTTCAGGTTATTATAAGGAACTTACCACTATAGGTATAGCGCGCGCTCAAGAAGAGGTAGATTCTCTCATAATGAAAGGTCGTAAATGGATAGATGCGGAACAGGAACGCCGCCATCCACGGCTGGATCTTTTCGGTGAGGAACGTAAGAAGTGTGATGCAGAACTTCAGAGTGCTGAACAGATGCTTTCGTGCATAACCAACATCTCCATCAATGGAGCGGACCTGATAC
>ERZ791680.58-NODE-58-length-123525-cov-7.902268_pt1 | contig 123525 bp, 115 predicted proteins | sample MGYA00510051_ERZ791680 | MGnify/ENA primary metagenome ERZ791680 (study PRJEB30046, sample SAMN00715238) | human gut metagenome | study: EMG produced TPA metagenomics assembly of the A metagenome-wide association study of gut microbiota in type 2...
GAAAGAAGAATGTCGGAAAGCCGTGTGAGGGAGAACCTCATGCACGGTTTGATGATGGGCGGATGAAATTTTCATCCGCCTACTCTACATAGGAACAACTGAAATAGCGAAAGGAGATTAATATGGAGCACATAAAGGCATGCCCTGTTTGTGCGGAGAGAGAAGTCATTGCCGGATATAATGATTTGGCGACAACGGACAGACCGCTTCTTAGCGAATGGGATTATGAACAGAATAAACTAAAGCCGACAGAAGTATCACGAACTTCCGCAAAGAGAGCGTGGTGGAAATGCAGGCATGGTCATTCGTAGAGTATGAAGATAAATGAAAGAGCGACATTGTCGGAAGCCCTTATGAGTTCGACCGCGGAAAAAAGATAAAGGATTTCGGTCCATTGTTTATTGATGCATCTGGGTATACAGATGATTCGGTAATGACAATTGGATTTGGGTTAGATTTGGATAAGATAGATTTTGGTTATAATTTGTTATATATAAAGCATTTTAATTAATATGCCGATAAAATGTGTGCAAGGATGGCATTGTTTTTCAAAGGATTGAATTTGAGATGCAGTGCCTTTTTATTTTATTATACCGCTCGGACCTTTCTGGAGAGCGGTGCGGTTGTGACTGACAGAGCAACTGCGGAAAGGAGTAAAAATGAACATAGGAGCAGTAGGATACAGTACCGATTTTTATCGTGCTGGCTATCGTAAGAACAGTTCAAACGATTCAGCTTCAAAGTTTACAACAATGGGTTCGGCAACACAAGAGACTACATCGTCTAACAATGGAAAAACAATTGGTGTTACAACAGCAGGGAATACAGGATTGTTAGCAAAATATGCTGATTCTTCTACACCAGCTGAACCAATAATTAAAGTGGGTGATTATGAGGTTCGTGTTAATGATGTAGATCCAAATAATGCGACAGAGTTAGAAATGTTTGCTCTGATGTCTTATATGGAAGATGTGGGTATGATTGAAAAACATGGTATAGCTTCCTATTCAAAGATGAAGGCATATGCATCGCAGTCAGAATATGATGGAGTTTGCTCTGGCATTTATGATGAACGGGCTTTCTGGGATAAAAAACAGGACTGGTTTGCAATTATTGACAATGCAAAACAGACATTTTCAGGTATGACAGAGACATATTCGCAATCAGTGGAATGTGGAAAGCTTTTATCATATTTAGAAAAGTGGAACACAAAGGTAAGCAGCAGAGATTTATTTAGTGAAGCAGTTCAGAAATTTCGTGATGACAATCAGCTGTCAGCACAGGAACTCAAAGAAGAAAAAGACTGGCGTGAAATGACAGATGAAGAATGGGATAAAATGCTTGAAGGTGTAGATGAATATATCGACGCATTTAAGGAACGCCTAAGACAGCTGAAAGAAATACAAGATGAAGCCGCTCAGAAAGCAGCTTTAGAGGCTGATTCAGGTATGAGAGCAACTGCGGCTTCAGCGGCAGCACTTAGTGCAGCTGCAAATGGTTTCGGTGGTACATCTGAAGCTGATGCAGAAAGCCAGACAGAAGATGGTGTGAAACACGAAAAGAATTGGACAAAGAATCTAAAAACCGATGATCAGACAGTACTTCGCACAGCAAAAGAGGCTCAGGAGATGGAGAATAAGGCTTTGAGTAGATTTGAGGAAGTACAGCTGACCGGCACTACAACAGTAGGTGTTTCACAAACAGATACAGGTACAGAGTGTGCTTCTGTAGAGGAGGATGAAAATAAAGAAAAGGTTTGGACGATTACTGCCTTTGGAGAAGATGGAATTGTCAGTACCAGATGTCAAAATGGTAAGATCATAGATAGTTGGGAAATAAAATATACAAATCCTAATGATGCAAAGAAAGTACAGGATTTTATCGGTAGATTTGAAAAAGATGCAAATTTGATTTTTAGCGGATCTAAAGATTTCTGGGAAGAATTTTTGAGCAGTGACATGGATGCAGATAGCATATTTGCAGCGCATGCAGAAGTATTTGATAAAGCAGCTCCAGATGCGCCACTAATTGTAAAGAATGCATGGATGAATGCAGCAAAAGAAACAGGATATCTTGAAGGCGGTAAGATGAATCATATGTCTCAACTTTTGGTGCGTCAGGTGATAAATCGAGAAAATGGAGTAGGGGATTATCAAAATGTATTTGGCAATTCTGTGACATTTGCACTGCAGGCAGCAAAGGAGATCTTGCAGGATTTGGAGAATCCCTTAACGCCAATAAGTGAGCGTGGAGAGAATGCCAGAGAATATATTGAACAGGAAAAAGCTTTTTATAAGAAGTTCATTGATAATTTAGAGGAAATTACAAATATTCTTGTTGGTGACGAAAACAATATGTATATTGATAAAGAGAAGGCGTTGAAATACGCATCGAAGCTGGATCCTGTGGATGATATAGCTTCTATAGTCAAGCAACCAATAAAACTTGCAGGACGTACACAAATTAATAGAGCAAATAATTCTATTGATATTGCGTTAGGTGCGAGTATAAAAGTTCCGGGTGGATTTACATTGACTGTTCGAGAAAAAGGTGTCGAAGTATCCGGAGTAACAAATTGGGATAATCAGAAAGAAAGTCAGGAAGCTTCTGACATGGCTGGGGCTTTGGCAACACTTCTTAGAAATGCAAGTGGTCAAATGAATCATGTGGGAACAGATTCATCAGGAATTGCTCGATGGAATGAAAATGTTGAAAAAGTGTTAAGTTATTTCGGCATTGATGCATCTAAAGATTTTACTGTTAATGGCATTAAATATACAAAAGAAGGTAGTAGGATTGTTAAATCAGTCGCATAGAATCATTAGGGCAAAGTGTAGCTATTTTTCTGCAATCAAATCAAAAGATGGGAAGGAATTGTTTGTTGATACATCATCTTTGTCCTACGATATGATTATGAATATGTTCAAGAATCTGTCCAAAAGTGATGACTATTTCGACAATTGATATTGGCAGGAGAATATACAGTAATATCACAGGCGGTAAGGCTATTATAGTTTTGCCGCTATTTTTTTACCGAAATCAGAAAGGAGCAGATAAAATTGAATATAGTAAACCGTCACTGGTGGCAATGGCTCATGCACGAACCATAGCCACCTTTTTTGTTGCCAAAAATCAATTAAGAATGGAGGTTTACCATGAGAAAATATAAATTGATTTCCGCACTGGCAGAGGAAACAGCAAAAGACGTCGTGCGGAATGAAGAAATGCACTGCTGGGTAAACAAAGGTGCAAAGGGCATTGAGCTGATTGACAAGTTACCGGACATTTTCGGACAGGGTGTGGAGATTGATAACAGCGAAGCGGTTCAGACTGCGAGAAGGGCAAAGGAGCTGCTTGACAAACTGGCAGAATACAAGCCGCTTGCAAAGGTGGAGGAGCTTACCGAACAGAATTACAACATGATCGATAATGTCTTAAATAACGGAGCCGAGAAAAAAGGAACAGGAGCAGACCAAAGGCAGAATTTCCATAAAGGAGAAGCTGGCGGAGAAAAGGGCGGTCATAGAGCAGAGAGATAAGACGGTGCGTACTTCACCGGAAAAGGAAACCGAGAAAAAATCACAGAGGGAGATGTAAGAAGATGAGTAAATTCACAGTAGAAGAAATCAATTTCATGTGTGTGTTTGAGACACAGGACGGATATGATTGGGCAGATCAGACAGGTAATGCCGCACATAAAGGACAGCGACATGGAGGAACTTGGAGAGCAGGCGTTAGGTAAGCTCCAGAACATGACCGATGAGGAATTTGCAGAAATTTCTCTGGAAGCGGCAGAATGAATGTGAGTCGGTACTAGCAAAATTCGACTCTACATGTTATAATGTTTTTCAGTCAGATTAGAGCAGTAGGGATAGTCTTGCGGTTGTCCTTTCTGGAAACAGAAAGGAGGTCGGTATGAATACTTTAGAAGTGCTTACACTTTTACTGGTTGTATTTGCAGCCTTGACATACATAGACAATAAACATAACCGCAAATAAACGGAAAGGCTATCCTCTACGCCAATAGGGGATAGCCTGTAATCCGTTTGATTTTTAAACTGATTATTTGTTTCCGATTGTGCAACCGTTGGACACACCAAAATCCTTCGGTTTCTAAGCTGATTATAAACCAGCCTTGCGGATTTTGCAAGAGGTTTAGGAAAATAGGGGGGTTTCGGCACCTCTATTTTTTTACCCATTTACAGGTTTGGAGTATCTTTTTTCTCCTGTTGCTCCTGCGCAGGATCGGGCTGTGTCCGTACGAGATACTGATTGAGATTTTCCTGTTTCCGTTTCAGCTCACGCACTTCCTTTTCGCAATCCTTATAGGTGGAAGTCAGCTCGCTTTTCTGCTTCATCAGTTCCTGATACTCTGCTTTTAGCTTATCGACATTCAAGCCCTTTAAGTTTATGCCCGCTTGTTCAAGCATGTGTCTTGCGCCACCATAAAGGATAATTTGGCTTTCGTATCTGCGGAAATATGCGTCCGGGTTCTTGGCTTTTTTGTAGCCGATATGATAGGAGCGGTTGTCTTTGTACTGCTGTGCATATTTGATGATTTCCGCAAGGTCTTTGATGCGGTGTTCCAGTTCCACCACGCTCTGCTTTGCAGACTTTCCGGCTTCGGTTTTCACCGCAATTTTGTGTTCCAGTTCTGCAAGGGAGCCGACTTCATTATAGCTCTGTGCGGCGATTTTTAAATTCTCAATGGCAGCCCACCTTTGCAGTCCCGGACTGCTTCTAAATTTCTCGTCCGAGGTGTCAATGAGCCTGTGGGCAGAGTAGTCCCTTTTGGGGATTACTGCCTTTCGCTCCCGTTTCCTTTCGATGCGTTCCTTGATACGTTCTTTTGTGTATTCCTTACCCAAAGACCTTGTACTGCCACGCACAAAACGCTCTTTATCCAGAGGGCGGAATGAGATGTATTTGGCAGCTCCTTCTTCAAAAGTTTCCCCTTTGATTTCATACCCTTTGGCTCTCATCAGAAGCAGAAATTCTTCGTAAGTGGAAGCCGAATTGATGAAAAAATTGATGTCCCGTCGAAGCTGTGTTTTTCAAGTCGAACCATTCTGGTCGGACTGCCATTCTTCGTATTTTCTGCCACGCTGGGCACCCGGAATGATGACGGAAAGATTGTGTTCCTTGCACAGTTCATCACTCAGTTTACGGATGTGGTAATAGGACTGTTTGCAGTCGTGATATTTGTTGTGTTCGATGTTGTCAGCGGCACAAAAAATGATGTGATTATGAACGTGTTCTTTGTCAATATGGGTGGTAACAACATACGAATATTTTCCCTCTAAAAGTTTATCTGCAAGCTCCTTTCCAATGTGGTGCGCTTCTTCAAAACCGACCTCTCCCGGAGCAAAAGCCTGTATCAGATGATAGGCTTTGTTGGGACTGTTTTCCCGGCAGTGGTCGAGGGTATATTTGAAGTCATAAGCTGCGGTTTCCGGAGAACAGGCATAAGAGGAAACGAACATTTTTTCATAGGTCTTTTCGGGGTTGCAGATGTAGTCTATCGCTTTATCAACGGTTGCTTTGATAGCATGGATTTTTGCGTATGCCATACCTGATTCATCAACTCCTTTACTTCGTCCATATCTTCCTGATAGATGTGGTCGGTGCTGTTTATCCGTTTTGCAATCTGGTTTAAGCTGGAGCTGATCCGTCCAAGCTCTGTGTTGTAATTTCTCAGACAACTGTAATCCACGTCATAGACATATCCGTACAAAATGAGTTTGCGTAAGAAAGCAGATTTGCTTTTCATGCCGGACCGCTTAAATTTTTCATCAAGGATATACTGCTCGTCATCATCAAGATAAAATTGCACCGGATTGGTGCGGCTTCTGTTTGCCATTTCTGATACTCCTTCCTGATTTTGGGTACAAAAAAACTGCTGTAAAATGTTCGATGTTTTACAACAGTTGGTTTCAAAGTTTATTCGATTTTTGGATAAAACTATCCAAGAAAAATTGTAGCAAAAATGCGGGAAAAGGTCAATGGATTTGTTGTGAAAAGCAGCATAAAAACGTAAGAGGGTTAGGGATACTTCCCTATGGAAATTTGTTTCGTTCAGCCAACAGGCTGAATGTGAAAAATTTCGCCTGTGTCATGACACAGGCAGTGCTTGCTATGTGTGTTTTCGACACTCCAAAAGGGTGTGTCGGTGTTCCGATTGCTTAGGCAATCTGATTGGAACACATATCTTGGGCTGATAGAATTACTTTAGCTATTTTTTGTCCGCTTGCGCTATTAAACTGTCCATTTGCGCTATCGGCTTCAGAAATTTTTATATAATTTCCGATATAATAATCGAAAAGAAAAAAGAGGTGGAACATGATAAGAATTGCAATATGTGATGATGAAAAGAACATACGAACCTATCTTTCATCACTTGTCAGGAAACAGAACATAGAATGTGAAATCACAGAGTATGCTTCCACTGATGAACACCTGTCAGATCAAAAGGAGCATGATTTGCTGTTTCTGGATATTGAAATGAAAAGCGTTGCGTCCGGTATGGATGGTATGAGCATGGCAAAACAGATCAGGGCAACGGAGCTTACAAAGCAGCCAATTATTATATTTGTTACAGGCTATGAAAAATATGTCTATGATGCTTTTGATGTAGGAGCATTTCAATACCTGTTAAAGCCTATTGATGAACAGAGATTTGCCCAAGTTTTCCGGCGGGCAGCCGAACAGATTATATCAGAAGCGGAGCAGCAGAAGAAAACGCTGGTTATCCAATATGCCAATACGAGCAAGGCTATACCGTTAGATCATATTTACTATCTGGAAAGCCAGAGCCACAAAGTTGTAATTCATATGAATGAGGAAGAACTGGAATATTATGCAAAGCTCGGAGATTTGGAAGAAGAATTGCAGGGACAGTTTTTCCGTATTCATAAGGGATATTTAGTCAATCTTGCCTGCATAGATGAGTACAACAAGACAGAAGTAACGCTTGTCAATGGAGATAAGCTGCTGATTTCAAAATATAAATATCCGGACTTTGTAAAAGCATATCTCCGGTATATGCAGTAGGAGGACAGCGGATGAGTGAAACAGAGTTTGTGTTGTTCCAAAATATAATAGGCGGAATTGAAACTTTTTTATATGCAGTCTGTCTGACAGCTTTTTTCTATCCATTTATGACAGAAAAGAAAGAACGACAGGGAAGTAAATTAAAAAAGATACTAATAGTTTTTGGAAGTTATATAGCCATATCCCTTATTGGAAACTTTGTTCCTGCTTATGGGTGGTTAGGTTTGATGATTGTAATAATTTTATTGACGGCATCTTCTGGCTATTTAGGCATGAATAGAAATTTTACATTTTTTATGGGGATTATATTTTTCTGCATTAGAAATTTAAGTATGCTGATTGTGGAAAGTATAGATTTCTTTACAAGCAGATATTGGGTGCAGGAAAAAACATTAGTAGAGGATATTTTTCGTAATGCATCATTGAATTACATTTTTATTGCCGCATTTAGAATCTTCTTGTTTTTAATTATGCTTTTTGTTGTTGGACACCGATTAGGAAAACAAAAGATAGAACTGCAAATAAGGGAATTGTGCTATCTGATTTTGACACCGATAGTAGCAATTTTATTTGGAAATATTATTGTCCGGCTTTGGATAGTGGTGAAAGATGATTTGATTTTTCAACTTTATGAACAATATCCAATATTTCTGGGAATAGTGCCAGTAATTGCAATTTTATTCTATGCAGGAATTTTAATCACAATAGTATCCTATCAGGAGATGGAAAAACTTCAGGAAGAAAAGAAAAAGCATTTTATTGAAGAACAACAGGTTCATTCAATACAGGAGCGAATGGAGGAAGTAGAGCAGTTTTATAACGGAATACGGCAGATGAAGCATGAAATGAGAAATCATTTGACGAATATCAAGGGACTTATGGAGAGTGGCAATTATGAGGATATGCAACAATATCTGTCAAAAATGGATGAGAGTATGAATGTGTTTGAGATAACTATTCAGACGGGCAATGCTGTTACGGATGTGATTGTAAATGATAAGCAGAAAGCAGCAAGCAAACAGGGAGTACAATTTCAATCAGAGTTCTCTTATCCGGTATCAGACAGATATGATGCGTATGATATTGGAATTATCGTCAACAATTTGTTGCAAAATGCACTTGAAGCCTGTGAAAAAATGAATACGGGGGAAAGATATATTACGCTGTCTGGAAAACAAAAAAGAAAATTTTTTCTGATAGAAGTAAGAAATTCTTTTGACGGGGAAATCAAGTTTGATAGCAATACAAATCTTCCAGTTTCCGATAAAGAAAAAGATATTTCCTTACATGGAATAGGATTATCCAATGTAAAGAGAGAAGTAGAGAAGTACATGGGAGATTTAGATATTAAGGTAAAGAAAAATGAGTTTAGTGTAACAATATTGTTACAAGAAAGGAGAACAGAAAATGAGTATTAGTGGTGTAAATGGTATTGGCGCAACTGCCTACGCTTATATGAACAGCAGTATGAAAACAACAGAGGAAGGCAATTTTGCAAGTGAAGTACAAAAGGCAGAGGAAAGACAGAGCACAACATCAACTACCTCTGCATGGGCGGGGGATATGGTTATTTCGCAGCCACCAAATTATAGTGGCTTTACATATGATAGTTCTATTTCCAATAAGACCAAAGAGGAAATGACAATGGACGAATATAAGCAATGGGTTATGAATGAAATGTCTCAGATGCCTGTGAGCGGATGGTATCGTTCCACATGTGTTGGAGGTTCACTGATTATTACAGATGAAGCATTTGAAAAGATGAAAAGTGATCCAGAATGGGAAAATACTGTCATGAATATGGTAAGAAAGATGTATTCCACAAATGGCATAATGGGATCGAAAATGATTGGTTTTCAAGTCATTGGTGCTTCGCCGGAAGAATGCTATGGTGAAGGTATACCCGTAAAAAGTGACAGTAACTCGGATGACTTATCAGATGATGAAGAATCATGGTGGGAGAAACGCCATGAAGAATTTGAAGAAATTATAGCAGAACAAATAAAGGAGACACAGGAAAAGGCGAGAGCACAAAAAGAACTAGCATGGGCAAATTATTTAAACAGTCAGTTGGTTAGTCAGCAGAGATTACAAGGCTTTCTTATTGAGAGTGTGCAAAGTGGACAGGATAGAACAAATATATCAGCTTTTCAGCCGATGGGTGTGTCAGCCTACGAGGACACAATAAGTACATTTAGTAAGAGCGTGATAGAAAGTCAAAAGCTTTAAACGAGGAGGTTTAAAAGTATGGATATACAGGCACTTGGAATGCTGAGTAATATAACAGCAATTGTGCAAAAACAAAATGTGAATACTATTGAAAATGATATAAATGTAGAAAAGGATTTTTGCGGAACTCTAAGGGAACAGCAGATAAACTGTGTAAAAGAAGATATATATAATAAATTTCATATTTAAGTGGAACAGAGAATTTGGAAGTAAAAGAAATATATCACTTGGAGGAAGTAAGTATAGTAGAGAATTGGTGTGAGTTTTTCAATGAATTAGAAAAACTGTGTGAGTATTAGTACATTTTTGTGTATAAAGGTTGCTTTTATGGTTTAAGTGAAGAGTGAAAGGTTGTTTAGATAGCACTTAAGAGAAGTCTTAGGTGCTTTTCTTATACATATATATAAATATACCAAGCAGAGAAAGGAGCAGAACAAATTGAATAAAGTATACTGTCACTGGTGGCAATGGCTCATGAACGAACCATAGCCACCTTTTTTGTTGCAGAAAATCAAATAAGAATGGAGGTTTACCATGAGAAAATATAAATTGATTTCCGCACTGGCAGAGGAAACAGCAAAAGAAGTCGTGCGGAATGAAGAAAGCTGGAGGCGGTACTTAAAGAGCAGGTAGCAATCTATCTGCTTTTTCCTGTTATGTGGTTATCGTAAGCCGAGAAGGTTAAGTGACGAACAAAGGGAACAGGCAAGGTTACGGATGGAGAAAATCAATTCAGATGATAATTGTCGGGAAGATTAGAGTCCAGTCGCAACATTCAGAAGTCCAGTCACAACATTTCCGAATTTAAAGAAAGAAATCTGCCGATAATATAAATGAACAATAGATGATGTTATCCATATTTGATAATGAGCCATGAAAATGAGGTGGAACAGTTGAACATAGCAATTTGCGATGATGAGGAAAATATACGCATTTACATACGCAAGCTGATACAGAAGCAGGAACCTTTTTGTAAGATAACAGAGTTTTCATCGGGCAAGGAATTATTGGAGTTTCAGGATGAGACAAATGCAGAAGAAATAGACATACTTTTTCTGGATATCTCTATGGGAGATGAGGATGGAATGACTGTGGCAAAGCAGCTCAGGAGCCAGATGGAAAGCAATTTTGAGCAGGTTTTTGCACAGACCATACGGGAGTATCAATATTTGATGGCAAAGAAAAAGGAAAAACCAAAAGAAGTATTAGTTCGGAATGGAAATAGAACAAGAAGTGTTTCAGCAGATGATATTTACTATATTGAAAGCAGTAATCGAAAAGTGACCTTGTATTTGCGGCATGAAAAAATTGAATATTATGACAAGATCAGCTCACTGGAAAGCGAGCTTAAGCCGGATTTTTTCCGTATACACAAAGGGTATCTGGTTAACATAAAATATGTGGAACGATATGACCGGACAGAGGTGAAAATGAGAAACGGGGACAGTCTGCTGATATCCAAGTATAAATATCAGGACTTTGTAAAGCGTTATTTGGAATACATTTCGGAGGAAAGATAATTGAGTCAGGTTACATATGAAATCATTCGCAAGCTTTTTGAAATCTATCCTATTATTCTGCAAATCGTTCTTTTTCTGGTATTGTGGAATGTATTTTTTCGGTGGGAGAAAGGGATATGGATTGTTGCAGGAATATTGGCAGTGATGAACATCTGCATGGGGCTATGGCTGGAAAAGCCGGGGGTAATACGATATACAATGTCCGCTGTCATTGTGTTGGGATATTGTTTTTGCAAATACCAAAAACATTTGGAAAAGGCGGTATTCATACTGCTGCTGTTTTACAATTTTCATGCGTTAAGTTATTTGATTGCAGACAGTATTTATCAATGTACAGTGGAGAGCATATTTAGAGGGTTGGATGTTCTGAGTGAGGAATATATATTTCGGGTTTATCTGGGTATGGCGATAGGTATGGGCATCCTGCTTTTATCGTACACGTTGGTATTACTGATTATGACAGGTGTCGTGATAAAAATCGTAAAGAAACCGTTTATGCTGAGATGGCAGGAAACGATATTCCTTTCAGTACTGAATATTGTAGGGAGTATGATTGTAGGAATAAGCGTAGACCTTTCCGTAGTGCAAATCGAGGGTGGAGTTTTTCTGTTGTATGATGACAAGCAGGAAATGTTGTGGAAATTACCGATAATTGCGGTTCTTATCTATGTGGGGGAAATTTCGGCAATATACATCTACCAGAATTACAGGAAGCTTCAAAAAGAACGGCAGAAACATTTTGTGGAAGAACAACAGGTCAAAGCCATGAAGCAGAGACTGGAAGAAGCAGAGAACTTCTACGGGAGCATTCGCAGAGTAAGGCATGAGATGAAAAACCATATGACAAATATAAAAGGGCTGGTGGCAAGTGAGAAATATGATGAAGTAGAGAATTATATCGAAAAACTGGATGAAACCATACAGACTATGGACTATAAATTCAATACAGGAAATGCGGTCACAGATGTGATTATCAATGATAAATACCAGAAAGCGGAAAATGCAGGTATTTCGTTTCAAGTAAAATTTAACTTGGGGGAAACAGACACAATTTCTGCATTTGATATAGGTATCATTCTGAATAACCTTTTAGACAATGCCATAGAAGCCTGCGAGAAACTGGAGCAGGAACAGCGATATATCAATCTGACTTTAAAGAAAAAGAATCATTTCCTACTGATTGAAGTGGAAAACAGCTTTGATGGGAAAGTGATATGGGAAGATGGAGGTATCGTCCCGATGACAACGAAACAGAGCGATCTGCCGGATATCTTGATGGAGCATGGAATAGGGTTAAAAAATGTAAAGAATGTGGCAGACCATTATCTTGGAGATATGGATATCAAAATAAAAAACGATGTGTTTAAAGTCACAGTAATGCTGCAGCAGAAGGAAATAAAATAAAAAAATATGAAAAAGGAAGGAGAATGTAGTAATGGATGTAGGTTCAGTTTATGGCAGTTATTATGAAACAGCAAAGAGTTACATGGGTTTGAGGAAGGAGGAAAAACAAGCGGGATCTGCGGAAAAGGTCACAGACAAAAGTCAGGTTTCCTCGGAAGATATGACCTTGGAGGAATACAAGGAGTATTTTAATGAAAAGATGTGTGGCTTGTATACCCACCCTTCGCAGAGAGGCATGAATTGGGTGATTGACATAACGGATGCGGCTTATAAGAGGATGCAGTCAGACCCGGAATATGAGAAGAAGATTCTGGATGCGTTGGCGAAGAACAAGGCTGTTGATTTCGGGGGAAATATCCCGGTGGTTGCGTATACTCATATAGATGACACATATGAGAAATGTTACGGCTATACGCAGGGCATGAAGGAGAATGACGGTTATTCCGGGAGTTCCTCCGCAAAGGGAACTGATGCCGGACGGCAGAAAAAGGCAAGGCAGAAGGAACTGCTGGAAGAATATTTGGAAAAGCGGGCGCAGGCTAAGAAACAGCAGCTGGAAATGTTAAATAAAAAAATTGCAAAGATGGAACTGGAAAGAAGTAGACAGACTCAGTCATGGAACAGTGAGAGGCAGATGGCAAAGGCTTCCAATGCTTATGATGCAAATATTATGATGGAAGCAGAGCTTGTGAAGAACATAACCAAAGGAGAAAACAATGGAAATTTCAAATAATCAATCTTATTATATCAATCCGAATACCAGACAATTCACATCAAATGTGAAAAATACAGCAATAAAGGACAGGGAGGTCTTCAATGGTTCGATGCAGAATCTGTTAAATCCCATAGAGGATTTGGTATAGGTGCTCAAAACGCCGATTAAGCTGGTAGATAGTTCTTCTCTAAACAGGCTGAGCAATTCCGTCAATATTGCATCCGACATGCGCATCGCTGTAAACGACGGTTACATATTGAAGGTAAAGCAACAGGGTGTGGAGGTTTCCGGCGGTAATGATCCTTATGATACAGAGGCATATATGAAAGCGCAGAAGATGGCGGGTTCGCTGTCTACGCTGTTGCGGAATGCTTGTGGGAATATGCACACAGTAGCATATTCTCAGGAGGAGTATGCCAGATGGACAGAAGGTGTATCCGATGTGATGGGGTATCTCGGCATAGATTATAGCTTTTACAGATGAACGAATAAATGACCTAATGTTGGAGTGGTCAACAGATGAAGATTTTTGGGTGCGCCGAATTGCTATTGACCACCAGCTTTGTAGGAAAGAGCGAACAAATACGGAATTGCTTGAAAAAATATTAGTGAATAACTTTGGCAGTTCAGAGTTCTTTATCAACAAAGCCATCGGTTGGAGTCTGAGAGATTATTCTAAGACAAATCAGGATTGGGTAAGAAATTTTGTTGAAACTCATAAAGACAAGATGGATAAATTGAGTATCAGAGAAGCAAGCAAATATTTATAAGTCAAATGGGAAACACAAAATTGGGTTTTATGAATGTCCCTAATGGTGATGCAATAGCATTTGATATGAAAGAGAGTGAAATAAATCCGTCTGTGGTATATCTTAGCCATGACGATGGTGAAGGACATGGATATATACTGGGTAAAGATTTTAATACTTATTTAGAACAATTGTTATTGGTAGGAGCATGTGGCAATGAGGATTGGCAGATGTTACCGTTTTGCTTGGATGCGCAATCAGGAATTGTATCAGATTGTGAAAATGCAAAGGAGTATCGAAAACTTATAGGGTTACAGATATAGTAAGAGGCACGCCCAAATTTCAGGTTTCGTTCCATTCTGTAAAGAAAAATGAATGAATGTCGATAAATATTATGAGCTAAGGATGGCGTCTGTTTTCAAGGGATTGAATGTGAAAATAGACGCTGTTTCTGTTTGGATTGGAGGTTATATTATGAGAATACAAGCGGCAAATACATTTTATACAGGTACTTACTCTGTTTTGAATACGAAGTCATCATTTCCATATGCTGTGAAAGTTGAAGGTTACGGAAATACAAGAAACCAAAGGAGTTTATTTCAGTTTGCACATGTGACAATAACAGAACATATGGTAAATGCAAAATATGGTACAAAGATTACAAACGGTCCGAGAGTGCAGATGCAGACCGCAGGTAGTAAGAAAAAAGAAGATTGGACTGAGGTTTCCAAAGAACAGTTGGCAGAAGTAAAACTACCGGCATCATTTGATAAATTGAAAGAACAAAATTCTTATTTTTATCATGGAGAAAACATATCGGATTATGAACTAGTGCAAACTGCAGTAGCATTGGGGAAAATGGAATTACCAACAGATGAGAAAAAGTGTATCCCAGACAGAGTTGCAATGGATGCATTTGAAGTGCTTGTCAGAGACCAGGCGGCTCCAAAAAACTCATGGTCAAATACATTGTATTCGGAAGATGGAAAATATACCTTTACAAAGACTGAAAGCGGAAGATGGCAGATGCATTTGATTGATGATGCTGCCATAGGTGCATCTTTGGAAGATATAGCAAATTGGATGATGAGCGGCACGCCCAATAGAAATATTGAGACACGCTACCTAAATTATCTTCATACTGTTGATCCGGATTTATATAATGTGGCGATGCGAATAGGTTCCGAGGTTCGTTCTTATGGTTTTATGGAGGATTTACATCAGCAGGGAGTATTAAGTGATAGTCAAAATCAGTATGATATGAGTCTGTTGGGTATGTTATTCGGTAAAGATGCGGATAGTATGCGTATGATATTGAATGGGTGTAAGGAGTCTGGTAATTTTTTGGAATTATTGGATTTGTATAGCCCGGATGGAGCAAAATCGTTGGATAAGCTTCGGGAACAGCAATATAAGCACGGTGGAATTGTTTAATATAGCGAGTTTTATGACAGGATATGAAAAAGCAATTAATTCTCGAAGTAGAAGAGTGTGAAACACTAATGTAGCAACGGAGGTAAAGACAAACAGCAAGGACAAAGTGCAGGAATATTATGAGAAACTGTGTAAAAAGTTCCCGGAGATTACTTTTAATACGGGTAGCAGTCTTATGAGTGGAAATGAAAATAAAGTGGTAATAAATCTTTCTAGCGAATGTCTAAAGAAAATGGCAAATGATCCGGAATTTGCCAAGAAAGTAGAGTTTAATTTAACTGGTGCAGTACCGGGACAGAATAGAATGCTTGCACAAGCCAAAGCTGATAATGCAGTGATACATGGTGTTACAACTGTAATAGATGCCGATGGGAATGCTTCTGTTACTTGCGGAGGTATGACAAGAACCAGTGGTTCAAAACAAAATTCAACTACATTGAATGCGGAAAAGAAAGAAAAAGAAAGATTATAGAAAAAGCGTGAGGAAAGAAAAATCTCAGAAGAAAAGGCAGCTAAGAGACGGGCAGAGAAAAAGGCGCAGTTGGAGAAGCTGACAGAAGATGAAACGTTTACAATATCAGCTACTGGCACTGATGTAAAAAGTGTTACGCAGAACCTCTTAGCTGCGGTTTCTGGTACATCTGCGCCGACAGGGGCAAGTTTTGATATAAAGGCATAAGGAGAAATTGTTCATATTCCGCAAGGCGCATAAACCTTTGCTTTTGCGGACTGCCCGGACTTATTGCAAGGGGGCAGGGGCGGCAATATAAAAAATTGATGACAATGGAGAATTAGGAAATGGCTATTAATGGAGTCGGACATAATTATGATTATTTGGGAACGACTACAAATTATATACGGGGAAAAGCAACTGTTAGGGAAGCAATCTCAAAGATGGTGAAGCAGTCGGCAAATCTTTCTATTTCTGATGCAGGAAGAAATATGCTGCGGGAAATGGCAAGCAAATTTGAACCCGATTCGGATTATACCAATGTCAGGGAACTGACAATACAAAATACAAATGAGGTTGCTTGGGAACACTATACCGCAATGCGGGATATTAGCAGCCTAACATTAAAAGACGGGAATTATAATGTTGAAGATGTGATGAAATCTATAATGGATACATATGAAACCCGTTATAATGAAATCGTAAAAGAACATGAAAATGGAGATCGTGAAGTTTCCTACGAACTTACGGGGAAAAGGTCATTGACACTTGACGAAGATTTAGCCGGATTGGACGAAGCCTTTAAAATGCGTCTGGCAAATTTAGAAGGATATATTACCTGTCAACAAACTAATAAAGCATTTGAAAACGCAGACAGTTCATGGTATTTCCGTAGAAATAGCCCTCAAAATGAAGTAAAAACACAAGATAAGGCTCAAATGTTTGATACAAAATATCAGAAAACCGCAGTATCAATAATGGAGCAGGCTAAAGAGAAGTTTTTGGTAGCCTTTAAAAGTATAAATTACAAACAAGGAACAGCAACAAGCATACTATCGGATATTATGAAAAAGTGCTGATAAAGGAGGATTAAAAATGGCTATTAGTGGAGTAGGACAGAGTTATTATCAGAACAATGTTGCAACAACGAAAAGTACAAAGAGCGTAAACAGCACGGGAGAAACGGGCAATACAAAGGAATTATCAGAAGCGGAAGAAATGGCGATTTTCAAAAAGGAATTTTATGCTGAAATTGATAAGATACCCAGAAATAGAACTATAACCAATGTGGCTATCAACATATCAGAGGAAGCATTTAAGAATATGAAAGATGATCCGGAGTACAGGGAAAAGATATTATCAGCACTTAAACGTGACTTAACTTCGTCCTTTGCACCGTTGGAAGCTTCTATGGTGCTCACTGTAGGAGCTACTGCTAAAGATTATAGGGGCGATTCATGGTCTGGTGTTAATAATCAATCGGAATTTTTTGCTCGTTCACAAAACAGTTTTTATAAAAAGACAAGCAACAAGAAAGATAGACAAAAAGAGCTTTTGGAAGAATATCTAGAAAAACGGGCGCAGGTTAAAAAACAGCAGCAGGAAATGTTGAATGAAAAGATTGCAAAGCAGGAACAGGAAAGAAGCCGATTATTACGGTCGTGGAACAATGAAAGGCTGTTGTCAAAAGCGTCTAATGCTTATGAAGCAAATGCTATGACGGAAGCGGTTACGGATAGTGCTTTTTCGCTTGGATAGTGATTTTAAGTAAGGAGAAAGAGATATGTCAATTACATTTTTAAGTAATCCTATTCATCTGCCGGATTTTTTCAAGTTTGATAGGGAATATTTGGGAAAACAGGAAAGCCAAAATGAAGACCAGAAAGTGTTTCATAAGGATACTTTAGAGGTTTCTCAATTATCGAAAAACAGGGAAAATTTAATGGATAAAATTAAGCATACAGTTGTGCATTCGGTTACATCGTTCAGCGATATGAGAGCCGGAATATTAAAAGAAATTAGGGAAGAAAAAGGGCAGTATGACTATACTGATGTTGTAAATGCCTGCGGATTGAGTTATGCAAGGCTTTATTCTGAAATTGAGGAACGTTATAAAAATGGAAATGAGCAGTATTATAAGTCAGCAGGTGGTACACCATGGACGAAAGAAGAAATTGAGTGGCTGGATATGCAATATGAGCAGGAAGTGGCATGGCAGAAATCCTGTGCCAGAATAGCAGCCCGGGGACAGGTCTTTCAGGGGAATATTCCTGAAGTGCCAACAAAAGAGATTGAAGAATTGGAGGACAGCTTTTATCAGGCGAAGGATGCCTACATCAAGTTATATCAAGAAAGCAAACAGACAGGTAAGTTTCTTGTTTTGCAAAATTATATGTTAGGTAGTAGCCGGATGTATGAGATGCTGAATAAATTAGGAAATTTACAGGAGAGGGTGGAATAATGCAGGTTAATTCGTCCAATGGTTCATTACAACAAAGGATTTTTTCAGGAACAGGAAGTATAGGCGGTGTCCATCTGCCCGATTTTAACGATAAGTATGTGTTTTCCAAAAAGAAAAGCGGTATTAGTGATGAAGAATACAGAAAACAGATTGTAGCGCAGGCTTATAAAGATTTTGAAAAGGGTACATTTCAAAATAAATCAGATGGCTTTAACAAATTGATGAAAAATTATACATCAGAAGTATCCCCGGATAGAAAGGGAATCATTACTTCTGGATTAAAAGCTGTTTCAAGAAATAGACATAATGTGTTAAAGCCGATAGATTTTGTCGCAACTCTGCTTGAGGGGAAAGTAAAGTATCAGAAACTGCCATCGGGCAATAGTGAGTACATAGAATTTTATGATAAGAATGGGGAGATGGTAGCAACTTATTCCAACAATGGATGGACAATGTATACCACGAATGCAGAGGCAGCGAGGCAAACAGAAATGTGCATGATTTATAATGAAGCATGGGGAAATGCAAAAAGAGGACTTCCGATAGTAGGAGGGGAATCCGTAAATGAAGAAAATTTGAAAAGCAGTTTTGATGTCAAAGCATAGTGAAAAATAGAGTAATGGAAATTATTGTGAACAGTGTTTCTCCGCTTAGTCGATGGAGAGAATATACGCAAATTTATTGTAAATGGTGTAACAATGTGATTATGGAAATTTCGCACTGCGTTTCAAGCCGGTTGATATTCAATTCACAAAACCGAATTGGGATAATATTATGACGAAACGTGATAAGCCTGCAATGTCGGAGGAAGAATTCGAGAAAGCTATAAAGGAACTTGCACAGAAGGAATTTGCCACCGGGAAGCGGGATGATGCGGCATACCGAAAATTATGTATGCAGCATGGTGAGACAGTTTCCCCGGACAGAAAAACCATCTATGAATCAAGCATGAGAAAGACAGGAGGAAAGATGAATGCGGCTTGTATGTTTTGGGACAACAATGGAAATAAAACGCTGTCTTACAATCCTGAATCAAGGAACTGGAAAGCCATAAGCACAGAGGAAGAATTTGCAAGGGCACGTGTATTTACATCTATCTATAATGATGAACTGGCACGACTGAAAAAGGAGTATGGAGAAAACGCAAAGGGAACAAGGGCTACTCTGAACGCTAGAGGAGCTGTCATTGAAATAAACAATATAGAATTATATCAAGGAGGTAATTGCATGGGTGTTGATTCTATATTAGGAGGTAATTTTTCTGTTCAAACAAAAGATTTTACAAAAAGAACTACATCAGGTGCAACAGATGTTAATCAAACACAGGGGCTATCAGAGTCAGAAAAATTGGAAAATTTTAAAAAAGAGATTTGGAAAGAAATAGATTCTATGTCGTGGGGATCGAATATTTCGGTACAAATAACGAATAGTGCATTTGAAAAAATGATGGTGGACAAAGAGTTTAAAAACAAAATGATGAACATCATCAGAGAGGATGCCCATGGCTCAAATATGATGTGTGGTGGAACTTTAATAAACATTGATGAAAATGGATATAAAGGTTATTCCTATATGCAGGATCATACAAAAGAGGCAGGAAGAGCGTTTGATGCACATTCCAAAGATAAAGACAGTTTTTATTCGAAAAAGTGTAAAAAAGATGAATTAAATGAACTTTGGGAGAGAGATTAAAAAAACGCCAATATCAAGAAAAGGCTGACGATGAGTATATGGAAAGCTTGCGTCTGAAAGATATATTTCAACACGAAGAAGATATTGCAAAATTATACGAAGAAAAAACAGTCAAAAAGTAATTGGCAGATATGTAATTACCATGTTTAGGTAAATTAACTCGTTGTGTTACTTGTTTTATTTAAACTGCATAGTTGGTGAAATATACTAAAAAAGCCCGAAAAATTCCTTCCTATTTTTAAAAGTTAAAAATTTCAGAAAATTAGCTGCTTGATTTTTCCAATGTCACAGGATGCCCGGAATATACTGTTAAATGCCATGCATAGCATATTTTGTTGAAGTTTTTCTATATCAACAATCAACTAGCACAACGGGTTAAATTATATAAATATATTTGGAGGAGGTTACTATGAGTAATACAATTAATGTGAACTATATGACACGGGCTTACAATCAGTACCAGCAGAAAAATGCGGCTAAAGATCAGGAGAAGGAAGATACAAGGTTTGCGGATAGTGTAAGAGAAAAGAGCGAAGCTAGTGGAAGTATAGTGGGCAATTCAAAAATAGGTTCTGTGTCTGCTAAAGATATGACGATGGTGGAATACAAGCAGTACATTTACAATAAAATATCTCAAATTCCAATGCACCCCACAAGAGCAGGCGAGTCAATATCTGTTACAATTTCAGAGGCGGGTTTTGAAGCAATGAAGAATGATCCAGAGTATGAAGCATGGGTATTAAATGATTTGCAAGTGGGTTGGTCACAACCAGATAAATGGTCCGGTATCTGCGGAGGAGCGTTTTCTACAATATATTATGGAGCATCAAAAGAAGAATGTCATGCTGAGATGTGGAGTGCTGGTTATAACAATGGGAATGGTGGGAAGATTTTTAATGATAAGTCAAAAAATAGTTTTTGGGAGCGCAGAATAGAAAATAAAAAGAAAATAGAAAATCAGGTAAAGAAACAACAGGAAAAAAAGCGGATTCAGAAAAAACAAGCGGAAAGAACAGCTTATGAAGAATATGCGCAAAATAAAAGGTTATCCGCTCAGGATGCCAGAACTCGATTGGTGGCTGAGAGTAGTTCATCTGCTAAGACTGTCACAATAAGTCAGGCAGTAGCTTCTTATGAGGCAAATTTTACAATGGCAGTAAGCGTATCGAACAAAACCCAATAGCCTGCAAATAAAAAATCAAGGCTAAATAGAAAGGAGAGATGCAGTATGGGAATTAATGGAGTATCATCGTATGCCAATACATACACATACGGAAATGTAAAAAATGAAAATGTAAAGCCATCAAAGAATAGTGAAAAGAATTATTATGCAGGATACACTATGAATTCAGCCAATAAGTTTAAAAATGTATCAGACTATTCAAAGTATTTGACTAACAAGTATAAATGTTTGACTCCATGCAAAAATGCTTCTGTATTGATTGACGGAAGTGTAATGCAAAAGGCATGTGGAGATGAAAAAACTGCGAAATGGCTTGAGGAAAATTTAGCAATTATGCCAGATGTTATACGAAATGCACAGAAGGCGGCAATAAGTCATGGTAGTAAACTGATATCAGTGGAGTTTAAGTTTACGAATAATGGAACCGAAATGACAACCTGTGGCATTTTTGGAGAGACTGGTACGGATTCAGAAATTGACAAATGGCTGGAGAGAATGAAAGAGGATAAAGAAAAAGAAGATAAAAAAATAGAAAATATGATTGCTATAGAAGCGACAACTAAAAATAAGGTAGGTTTTGATACATATGCATAGTATCAATTTCTATAATTTTGAAGAAAGAAAAGATTACAAACAAGGTATTGAAGGTAGTGGAGAGAATTGCCCGGAATGAAGTGGAAAAAACAGTTCTTGGCAGGACGGCAGAGTGTTCAGCGATTTATCACCAGCCGAAAAGACCGAAGAAAAGGGAAAACTAGGTCAGAATAATGAAATATTTTGTGGAGTGTTGCGGTTGTGATTATCGTAATGGCAAAACAAAAGGAGTAAGATAACTCCAAAAGTGTTATCTTACTCCAATAAATCAATTAAAGGTTACTGCTTGGGCTTCGGATGGAGAGAGCAGGTACGGTTCTGACTGACAGAAGAACCGTGGAAATAATATGCAGATAACAAGAGGCAATTATTCAAATCAACACGCTCGTGAGATTATTGGTGAGGAAATGGAAAAAATCTCAAAGATAACTTCAAGATCAGCTTTAGCAGCAACCTATCTTGAAGAACATAAATCAAGAGGAACGGATGAAATTCCTGAAAACTTAAGCGAGAAGATGTATGATGCAATCTTCTCGTTTAAGGAGAAATACGCAATGTTTCATTCTGATGCAGATAACTTATCGCAGTTATTGATTAGTGTTAAAATTTCATAGGTAAAAGCAGCTTTTAGAGGAATATATTGAGGAACAAATACAGGCTCGTAAGGACATACTGGAGTTTCGCAAAGAAGAGAATTTTAAGCATAAAGAGCAAAATATCGAACTTAATAAAAAGGCATTGGCGCTGAGGGCTTATAATCAGCAGATTTTAGAAAAACATTAAGCAAGATATGAGTAGGATAATCTGTTTGTTGTCGAGTTCAAACGTAAAAAGACCAGATAACAGATAGTGTCTGTTGTCTAATCTTTTTTATGCCATTTTCTGCAAGGGGCATTGATGATATGTGCCAAATGTTTATATTGAAAACAAATTTTCAAGTGAGGTAATAGAGATGAATATATCAAATGCTATCAATACGGTAAGCGTATCTGGAAGTTCTAGCAGTAGTGCTAAAAAAACTTCTGAAAAGAACAAGTGGCAATTAACAGATTCATTAAAAGAAAAAATTGTTGAATTGGCTAAGAAAGATGCGAAAAACAACATATATATGGGAAATGAGTTTATGAACTTGCGGAAAGCAGAGGTCGCTAAAGTGGCACCAAATCGGGCAGCACTGATAGGTAAGTTCAACCAATCAATGAGTTCTGGAAATATGGGTGATATGAAAGAAATACAAGAAGCAGACAAAAGATGGCTGTGTATTTTATTTGGGATACCATATGAGGCTGAATATCAAGGAGAGGGAACTGGTTCTGCGCTCCATATATATAATGAGGAAGGGGAAGAAGTTCTTACATATACTCAAGGAGTAGGGTGGCATGAGAAAGAGACAAAAGCAGAAACGGGAGTACATTCAGCATTAAAATTAGCATATTATGAGGCATACCATGATGCAAGAAAAGCACTGAACACTGGAACAAATGTGGAAATCACAAATGAAAATGTTGTGGTGCAAAGTAATTTCGATATGAAAGCATAAGACAATTAACAGGAAAATTTCAATGAGCTTTTTAAGTAGAATTTTGTTATCAGATTGGAAGTGATCGTATGGAAAAATGTTAGTTCTGACATTTGAAGATAATGAGGATGATATGATGAACCGCATATTATCGTTGATAAATACCAGAGAGGAAATCATTCAGATGTCAGGTATGAATTAGCATCTGTTGAATTTCAAAGGTCTTATGATAGATGAGGTTCAACGGGTGATTATTCGGGAAAATCAGGAGATTGAGCTTACGTATACGGAGTTTGAGATTTTCAAGCTTCTTGCAAAGCATCCGGGAATAGTGTTCAGCAAGGAACGGATTTATGACATTGTGTGGAAGGAATCATATTCCGGTGATTACAACATCGTCATGAGCCATATCCGTAATATTCGGGAGAAGATAGAGGATAACCCAAGCAAGCCAACCTATATACAGACTGTTTGGGGAGTCGGCTATCGGTTCAATAAAAATTTAACTCCCTTTTCGAAATTGTGTGTCTGAATGAAAAACATGTATAATTCTGCATTTTTGATGTATAAATCTACATTAAGGTTAATTTAAAAACGAATTTGTTTGAAATTTCACCAAATCAATGGAGGTGTTTGATTATGAAAAAAAGAATAATTGCAGTAATTGTAATTTTAGCTGTATTAGTAGCTCTATTCTTTATTGGCACAGGTTTTCAAAAAAGAATGGATGTCGTATTAGTTGATTACTCTGTATCAGAGGATGGAACGGAGATCACGCTTGATGTAGGAATTCCAACATCTTCAGGATATATCAGAGGATTTAAAGACAATGGAAGTGGAGTAAAACCACATTATCTTACATTTTTTTCGACATTTGGTGGAATAAACAGTCCGATTGGAGCAGAGCATAGCTTCCAATTAGAGCTTACTTCGGATGATACAGAAATTTATTTTAACAGACCGGAGGGAGGTTACGAGTTGATTTTAGTGAAAGATGAAGAAACAGGTCAATGGCTCAGACCAAGTGGAATAGGTGAAGAAAATAACACTATTTTTGAAGCAACCATTCTTGAAATTCGTGATAATTATTTTTTAGTAGAACCAGTAGAGGGTAGTCAAGAATTAAACAATGCAGATCTGATTACAGTACCAATGAAAAACATAGGTACTGCTCCACAACCAAATGTTGGTGACATTATTGAAATAGCATATAACGGAGAAATTGCAGAAAGTTATCCAGCACAGATAACAGAGGTTTACGGTATCAAGGTTGTCAAAGAAGCAGAACAATGGGATTTAATTCCTATGGTCATGGTAAATGGCGAGTTACATATTGACACAGGTCATGAAAGTACAGTAGAAGCCCGTTGTGGTGTTATGGATGGAGAGATTACGTCAGAAGTAGACGGAAGTGAAAAGCCAACAAAAGACAATCAATCTAACTTTGGTACAGGCTATGGATATCAATATGGTTCACAAGAAGGCATAATCGAGATTAATATGAATGAAAAATGGTGGGTTTTTGCAACAGAAAAAGTCCTGGCCAGTAGTGAACTTATGATAGACCCAGTTGCAGTAGTAAGTATTCATAATGTTTTCACAGGAGAAAATGCGAACATCACTGAAAATGAGGATATCAGAACTATATCTAATATATTATGTGGTGATGCATGGAATACAGAAGGTACAACTGATTGTTTAAGCAACATTGAAATTACAATCAACGAAGAAACATACAAATATCATTCCGATTGTGGTACATTCAACGATAATGTAAATCAGAACTATTTATCACTGGATGACGAAAGGAAAGCTGTGGTAAATGCCATTTTTTCAGAGTATATATCACTCACAGCCACAGAAGTTCCAGCAGAATAAATTTTACAAAGGCTACCCGGTCAAAAAAATTGGATAGCTTTTATTATGTTTTAAACCTAAACTCAATTTCAATCCAGTCAGCAAAACTAATCTTTATCATATCCAAGCAAATCAATAGCTCAAATTGCATTAACTTCTTAAAATGTATAAATAACAGGATAGTTTGGGTTAAGTAATATCAGAAACACTTTTCCGAAAAGGGAGAAATTTAATAGCATAGAAACAGACAATTAAGAAACAAAAACAATGGCAGACGCTAAAACAGAAAAACAGAAAGTACAGGAAATAACGGAGAAGTTGGAGTAGGGTATCAAGGAACTTTTTGAAAGCGAGAAGTACAAGATTTATCTGAATACCATGTCAAAATTTCATAATTACAGCTTTAACAACACAATGTTAATTGCAATGCAAAAGCCTGACGCTACGTTAGTGGTCGGATTCAAGGAATATACTTTGCCGAATAAACAGGGGGGACGATAATGCAGGATGTTATGAATGTTAATCAGAAAGAATATAAAATTGTGAAGTTATTAGGACATGGAAAAGGTGGTTATTCCTATTTGGCAGAACGGGAAGGTAAATTTTATGTGTTAAAACAGATACACCATGAGCCATGTGAATATTACTCATTTGGCAATAAAATCGAAGCAGAACAAAATGATTATAACAGACTGTTGCAGACAGGAATCAGAATTCCAAGAATGTTAGACATTGATGTAGCAAATGAAAGAATATTAAAAGAGTATATTGACTATGAATGTAACAATTACATGGATGAATGGAATTTTGAAAATTGGGGGATTAAGTACTGGTCTAAGACAACGGAATTTATTGATTATATGGAGCAGCATTAGTTATGTAACTCAAGATTTTGTTCAATCCAAATCTCTTATAATCCTCAAAACTTGTTGATTTTACACGAAAAAAACTATACTATAGATAGTACCTATTATTAGAGTCAGAGCGTAGAGCAGAAAAAGATACGAGGAAGTAATGATGAGAACAGAAGATAAAACAAGAATGACAGAGGGAAGCATTTCCAGAAAAATTATTTTATTTGCGATTCCGCTGTTTCTTGGAAATTTGTTTCAGCAATTGTATAACACGGCAGATTCACTGATCGTAGGAAATTATCTCGGCAGCAATGCGTTGGCGGCAGTCAGCTCATCCGGGAATCTGATTTTTCTGATGGTTGGATTTATCAATGGCATCGCAATGGGTGCAGGTGTTGTAATTGCCAGATATTATGGAGCGAAAGACAGGGCAAATCTGGAGAAATCAATCCACACAACGGTTGCGTTTGGAATTGCAGCAGGAATTGCATTGACAGTGATCGGCATGCTTTTAGCACCGAAGATCCTGGTGTTGATGGGAACACCCGCAGAGGTGCTTCCGGAATCTATCACCTATTTCCGCACTTATTTTGCAGGCTCTATCGGAGTGATCATGTACAATATTTTTGTAGGGATTTTGCAGTCGGTTGGAGACAGCAGACATCCGCTGATTTATCTGATCATTTCTTCCTGTATCAATGTGGTGCTGGATATTTTCTTTATTTCAGGATTGGGGATGGGAGTCGGTGCAGCCGCTTTGGCAACAGCGATTTCCCAATTTGTAAGTGCATTCTTATGTCTGATCCATCTTCTGAGAGCAAAAGAAGAATATAGGCTTCAGTTAAATAAAATCCGTTTTGACAGACAGATGCTGTGGCAGATCATACAAAACGGTGTGCCGTCCGGCTTTCAGAATTCTGTGATCGCCATTGCGAATGTTTTTGTGCAGACAAATATCAATGCATTTGGGAAAATGGCGATGGCAGGATGTGGATCTTATTCCAAAATCGAAGGATTTGCGTTTCTGCCGGTGACCTGTTTTACGATGGCGCTGACCACTTTTGTCAGCCAGAACCTTGGTGCAAAGCAGTATGACCGTGCAAAAAAAGGAGCGAGGTTTGGCGTTCTCTGTTCGATTATCATTGCAGAATTGATCGGAGTTGTGATTTATACAGCCGCACCGGTGCTTATTGCAGCCTTTAACAGTGAACCGGATGTAGTACATTATGGAGTTATGCAGTCGAGAACCATTGCGTTGTTCTATTTTCTGCTGGCTTTTTCCCACTGCATCGCTGCGGTGCTTCGTGGTTCGGGAAATGCATCGGTTCCGATGATCGTTATGCTGTGTGTATGGTGTCTGTTCCGTGTAAGCTATATCACGGTTACGGTTCATTTTATCCCGGACATCCGCGTGATCTTCTGGGCGTATCCATTGACCTGGAGTATTAGTTCAGTCATTTTTCTTGCTTTATTTTTGCGTGGAAAATGGGTGTATGGGTTTGAAAAGAGAAAATAAGCAGCATATCCGGCACATTGGGAAAAGCTTGACAATTTCAGCTTTACGTCTAAAATAATATCATATGAATTTGAATGAGACTGATGCATAAAAGAAATGTATCAGTCTTATCTTATGCAGAGGAGAACCGGAATTTATGAAAAAAAGTGGAACCATGAAAAAAATGCTCACCTATTATAAACCTTACATGCGTGTGTTCTGGACAGACATGTTTTTCGCAACGCTCTCTGCGGCGGTTGCCCTGATCATTCCGCTGGTCGTGCGGTATGTGACCTACAATCTTGTGTACCGTGAGCCGGCAGAGATTTTGCATCAGGCAGCATACATCGCCATTGGACTGTTTGCGCTGGTGGCGGTTGACTGTTACAGTAAATTCTACATTTGTAATTATGGACATGTGATGGGAGCGAAAATCGAGTATGACATGCGTGCGGAAATTTTCGCACATTATCAGAAACTGTCCTTTTCCTTTTATGATGACCAGAAAGTCGGACAGCTGATGAGCCGTATCACAACCGATCTTTTTGATATCAGTGAACTGATGCATCATGGACCGGAGAACATCATTCTGTCCGTGATCAAAATTGCCGGAGCACTGATCATTCTTGTGAACATCAACCCAATGCTCGCAGTTGCAGCCTTTGCAATTCTGCCGTTCATGCTGATCTATGCATTTGTCCTGAATAAAAAAATGCGTCTCGCATTCAAACAGAACCGTGTAAAAATTGCGGACATCAATGCGCAGATCGAGGATAACTTATCCGGTATCCGGGTGGTAAAATCTTTTGCCAACGAAGAGATTGAAAACCGCAAGTTTAAACAAGGCAATGACGGTTTCCTTGCAGCCAAGAAAAACAGCTATTTTTACATGGGAAGTTATCAGGCAGGGCTTGGAGCGTTTACGACACTCATTCAGGTCAGCGTGATCCTGACAGGTACGGTGCTGATCGCAAAAGGCAGTGTGGATGTCAGCGACCTTGTCACATTTATGCTCTATATCAGTGTGTTTACGGATCCGGTCCGCACCCTCATTGATTTCACAGAGCAGTTTCAGAATGGTTATACCGGGTTTGAACGTTTTCAGGAGATCCTCGCCATTCATCCGGATATCGAGGACAAAAAAGATGCAGTGGAACTTAAGGATGTAAAGGGAGATATTACTTTTGAAAATGTTTCATTCCAGTATGAGGAAAACACGGAAAAAGTGTTGAACCATATCAGTTTAAATGTTCCGGCGGGGGCTTACATGGCATTAGTCGGTTCCTCCGGCGCAGGAAAAAGTACGCTCTGTTCCCTCATTCCACGTTTCTATGACGTGACGGGCGGCGCAGTAAAAATCGATGGAAAAGATGTGCGTGATCTCACCTTAAAGAGTCTGCGCGACCACATCGGCATTGTGCAGCAGGATGTGTATCTTTTTGTTGGAACTGTTTTTGACAATATCCGTTACGGAAAACCGGATGCGACAAGAGAGGAAGTCATCGAGGCAGCAAAAAACGCCAATGCGCATGAGTTTATCATGTCACTTCCAAACGGTTATGAGACGGACATCGGACAGCGCGGGATCAAGCTTTCCGGCGGACAGAAGCAGCGATTGTCCATTGCAAGGGTTTTCCTTAAAAATCCACCGATCCTTATTTTTGATGAGGCAACCTCCGCACTTGACAATGAGAGTGAAAAAGTAGTACAGGATTCATTGGAGAAGCTTGCAAAAAACCGTACCACATTTGTAATTGCACATAGGCTTTCCACCATCAAAAACGCAGAGAAAATCATTGTTTTATCTGAGGATGGTATCGAAGAATCAGGAACACATGAAGAACTGATGGCCAGGAAGGGAACTTACGAAAAGCTTTACAATATGCAGTTCCACAAATAAAATGAAAGCAGCAGAAAAAAGGAGAACTGATATGCCGGAACTTATACGTAAAAAAAAGAAAATGTCATCGTTTGAGATGATCGCATTTGGATTTGCAGGTGTGATATTATTTGGAGCAATTATTTTAATGCTTCCAATCTCATCTTCTGCCGGAGTTGTGACACCGTTTGATAAGACTTTATTTACTGCGACATCAGCTGTCTGCGTGACAGGACTTGTGGTCGTGGATACAGGAAGCTACTGGTCGGCGTTTGGTCAGGCAGTAATCTTACTTCTGATCCAGACCGGCGGATTGGGAGTCATCACTGTGGTTGCATCTTTTTCAATGGTATCGGGGAGAAAGATCTCGTTAATGCAGCGGAGCACGATGCAGGATGCGATTTCAGCACCGAAAGTAGGTGGAATTGTCCGGCTTACGAAATTTATTCTACAGGGAACATTTCTGATCGAATTGGTCGGTGCCATTCTCATGCTTCCTGTATTTTGCAGGGATTATGGATGGAAAGGAATCTGGATGTCAGTCTTCCATTCGGTATCGGCTTTTTGCAATGCAGGTTTTGACATACTTGGAACGACGGAACAGACATTTCCATCTCTGACAGGATATATTGCCAATCCACTGATCAATCTTGTGATCATGCTTTTGATCGTGATCGGTGGCATCGGATTTCTGACCTGGGATGATTTTTGTACAAACAAATGGAACTTGAAACGTTACCGTCTGCAGAGTAAGATTATCCTTGTTACCACCGCTGTTTTGATCTTACTACCGGCTGTTTTTTTCTTTCTGAGTGATTTTACCGGATTTTCTATGGGAAAAAGAATACTGGCTTCTTTTTTTCAGTCGGTAACTCTTCGGACGGCAGGCTTTAATACGGCAGATCTTGGTGCAATGAACGATTCTTCTAAAGCGATCATGATTTTGATGATGCTGATCGGTGGATCTCCGGGATCAACGGCAGGAGGTATGAAGACAACAACGATCGCAGTGCTGATACTGAATGCATTTGCAACATTTGGAAGAGAGCCGGAAACAGAGGTTTTTGGAAGAAGATTTGATAACACAGTGGTGAAAAATGCGGCAACGATCGCTATTTTGTATTTCTTTTTGTTTTTCACAGGTGGAATCGCAATCAGTCAGATAGAACATGTTGCATTGTCGGATTGTCTTTTTGAAACAGCGTCTGCAGTGGGCACGGCAGGACTTACATTAGGGATCACAACGGAGCTTGGACTGGTATCACATCTGATATTGGTTGTTTTGATGTATCTTGGAAGAGTTGGCGGACTGACACTTATATATGCTGCAATTTCAGTAAAAATACAGAGTGGGGCAAAAAGACCGCTTGATAAAATAACTGTTGGATAAAGGAGAAAATTATAATGAAAAATATTTTGCTTATCGGACTCGGGAGATTTGGAAAGCATGTTGCATACCAGTTGAATGAGCTTGGACATGAAGTAATGGCTGTGGATGAGAATGAAAATCTTGTCAATGAAATTCTTCCGTATGTTACAGACGCACAGATCGGTGACAGTACCAATGAGAATTTTCTGGAGTCGCTTGGAATCAAAAATTATGATATTTGTTTTGTGACGATCGGAGGCAATTTCCAGAATTCCCTGGAGACAACGTCTCTTTTGAAAGAACTTGGCGCTAAAATGGTCATATCGCGTGCAGAGCGGGATGTACAGGCAAAGTTCCTGCTTCGCAACGGAGCAGACGAGGTCATTTATCCGGAAAAACAGATCGCCAACTGGGCAGCGATCCGCTATACGGCAGATCATATCCATGATTATATCGAAGTGGATGATTCACATGCTATTTTTGAGGTGGAGGTGCCGGGAGACTGGATCGGAAAAACGATCGGTGAACTGGATATCCGTAAAAAGTACAGCATCAGTATTCTGGCGATCAAAACAGACGGAAAGATGAATATGGCGATTGGCCCAGATATGGAATTAAGCAGTGAAGATACCCTTTTGGTTCTCGGTACATACAGGGATATGCAGAAGTGTTTTCGGATATAATGGATAAAAATAAACAGGGTATAAAATAATTATTAAAAATTGCACAAAATTTGCATTTTGTAAAATAATCGAGTAAAATAGGAATGTTCGGGCAGAAAGTGTGATCCGGACAGACAAAGATAATACAATGTAACCATGATAATCTGCATTCTGCATATTATCAAGACATAAAAAGGAGTGGATTTATTATGACAAAAATTGATATTATTTCCGGTTTCTTAGGAGCAGGAAAAACCACATTTATTAAAAAAATGATCGATGAGGTATTTAAGGGCGAGAAGATCGTTCTGATCGAGAATGAGTTCGGTGAAGTCGGAATCGATGGCGGTTTCTTAAAAGATGCAGGAATCCAGATCACCGAGATGAATTCCGGCTGTATCTGCTGTTCATTAGTAGGTGATTTCGGAAAGAATCTTCACGAAGTGATTGATAAATATCATCCGGATCGTATCCTGATCGAGCCATCCGGTGTCGGTAAGTTATCCGATGTTATGAAGTCTGTGATCGATATCGAGAAAGAGGAAGACGTTAAATTAAACGGACTCGTAACTGTCGTAAATGCTTTAAAAGCAAGCAAACAGATGAAAGCATTCGGTGAATTTTTTAATAATCAGATTGAATATGCTACAGTTGTTGTACTGAGCAGAAGCCAGAATGCAACACCTGAGCAGTTAGAACTTTGTGTAAAACAGATCCAGACATTGAATCCAAAGGCTGCAATCATCACAACAGCATGGGATGCGATCAAAGGCGAGCAGATCTTAAAAGTGATCGAGGGAGCAGATTCTCTTGAGATGAAACTGATGGCTGAGCAGCATGCCAAAGAAGAGGCAGAGGAGCATGAGCATGAACATCACCATCATGACCACGATCATGAAGACCACGATCATGAGCATGATCACGAACATCATCATGAACATGACGAGAACTGCACCTGCGGATGCCACGATCACGAAGAACATGAGCATGATCACGACCACGACCATGAACACCATCACGACCATGAGCACCATCATGAACATGACGAAAACTGCACCTGCGGATGCCATGACCATGAGCATCATCATCACCATCATGCAGATGAAGTGTTTACAAGCTGGGGCAAAGAGACGCCTCACAAATTCACGAAGGAAAAGATCGAGGATGTATTAAAGACTCTCTGCGAGACAGATGATTACGGAACAATCCTCCGTGCCAAGGGAATGGTAGAAGATGAGAATGGCACATGGATTTATTTTGACATGGTTCCGGGTGAATATGAGCTTCGTGACGGCGAGCCTGACTATACAGGAAGACTTTGTGTGATCGGCTGCAACATTGACGAACACAGATTAGAAGAGTTATTCGGAATTTAATAAGGGAGAATATATATGAACGAAATACCAGTATATTTATTTACCGGTTTTATGGACAGTGGAAAGACCTCCCTCATCAAAGACACCTTATTTGAGCAGGGTTTTGCAAAAGAGGGAAAAAGCCTTGTCATCTGCTGTGAAGACGGCGATGCAGAGTTTACGGATGAAGAACTTGAAAAAAATAATGTAAAACTTGTCATGGTAGACAGTGAGGCAGATTTTACAGAGGACTTTTTGAAAAAAGTAAATACCGAGTACCAGCCGGAGCAGGTATTCTTAGAGTACAACGGAACCTGGCAGATGGGAACACTCATGGATATGGAACTTCCAAAGTACTGGATGATCGTACAGCAGCTTGCCACGGTAGATGCAACGACTTTCGATATGTATCTTGCAAATATGCGTACAATGATCATGGAACAGCTTTTTTCCGCAGATGTCGTGATCTTCAATCGCTGTGATGACAGTACAGACAAAGGAAAATACCGCAGAAATGTCAAGGCATTAAACCGGAAAGCACAGCTTGTCTATGAGCGTGCGGACGGAACACTTGACGAGAGACCGGAGGAGTTACCGTTTGACATTACTGCGGATGAGATTGAAATTTCCGATGCAGATTATGCGATCTGGTATATGGATTGTCAGGACAATCCGAAAAAGTATGAGGGTAAGAAAGTTTCTTTCTTAGCACTTGTATACAATCCGGACAAACTGAAAAAAGGAATTATGGTTCCGGGACGTTTTGCAATGACCTGCTGTGTGGAGGATGTTACCTTCATCGGCTTCAAAACGAAATACGACAGGGAGGATGAAATTCCGCACAAATCCTGGATCAATATCACAGCAGAAGTACACGTAGAATTCGCAAAAGAGTACAAGGGAAAAGGTCCTGTATTGTATCCAATTTCCATAACTCCAGCCGAGAAGCCGGAAGATGAACTCGTATACTTCTCATAAAAATAAAAAAAGGTGTTGACAAAGATACGTTAATGTATTAAAGTAACACCATAAAGAAAAACCGTTGAGAAAGAGTAGTAAGTAATCTGTTGATATTACAGAGAGCTGCAGGTGGTGGGATTGCAGTATGGATCATTTTACTGAATGGACTTTCGAGGGTGACCTGAACAACATACATAAAGCATACAGAGCCATGTATCAGCAGTAGGAGTCACCGGGAACCGAACCCGTTATCAATCAGGCGTGTATGATAGTACATGAGAGAGTGGACCGGATGGTCAAGATGAGTGGTACCGCGATAATAAGATTTTATTACCGTCTCAAGCAACAGCTTGAGACGGTTTTTTATGTAATAGGAAACTTCGTTTCCATTACATAAAAAACACTCCGTGAGGATCGCACTGCGGCGGATAAGAAACATGTCGCATATTGCGACCCGCCGCAGGCGGAGAATCTCGCAGGCGAGATTCTTTTTATACTTGCAAACAAAACCGCAATACATGATTCTTATAACTTTCAAAACGGATTTCTTTCAAAAAAACATTCTTAAAATTTGGAGGAAAAAATGATGAAGAGAAAAATGATGGCAGCAGTATTGACAATGGCAATGGCAGCAGCAATGATCGGTGGATGCGGAAACAGCACAGACACATCCAATGCAGGAAACAGCACGAACACAACAGAGAGCAGTGCAGACGCAGCCGATACCGCAAAGGACACTGCACAGAATACTGCAGACAAAACCGTGTACAAAGTTGGAATCGTACAGTATGTAGATGATGCATCCTTAAACCAGATTGAGAAAGCAATTGAAGCAGAGCTGGATGCAAAAGGAGCAGAACTTGGTGTGACATTTGATTATGCAGATTACACCTATAATGGTCAGGCAGATTCCTCTACCCTGAACCAGATCGCAGCAGATCTTGTGGCAGAGGGTGTCGATGTGATCATTCCGATCGCAACGCCGGCAGCAATGATCATGCAGAACGCAACGGAAGATAATCAGATCCCGATTGTATTTTCCGCAGTATCAGATCCGGTCGGAGCAGGACTTGTAGCAAGTGCAGATGCTCCGGGTGCCAATATTACAGGAACATCCGATGCAATTGATGTGGCACAGATCATGGATTTCATTTTGGCAGCGGATCCGGATGCTGCAAAAATCGGATTTCTGTATGATAAGAGCCAGGATTCTTCCACAAGTGCTATTCAGGCGGCAAAAGATTACTGCGATGAACATGGGATTTCCTATGTAGAAAAAACAGGTACAACAACCGGTGAGATCCAGGCAGCAGCAGATTCCCTGGTGGCAGAAAAAGTAGACGCTATTTTTACACCACAGGACAACACTGTTATGACAGCAGAACTTGCGATTTTTGAAAAATTTGCAGACGCAGGTATCCCTCACTACACAAGTGCAGATTCCTTTGCTTTAAACGGAGCATTCTTAGGATACGGCGTCAACTATGAGACACTCGGAACAAAGACAGCAGACATGGTTGCAGACATTCTTGCAAACGGAGCAGATCCGGCCACAACACCGGTAGAAACATTAGACAGCGGTATCGTAACCGTAAATACAGAGATTGCAGAAAAAGTCGGAATCGATTATTCTATCTTTAAAGATATGTGTTCCGAATTGATCGAGACAGTAACAGCAGAGGAGTTTAATTAAGGTATGGGTTCCATTATTACATTATCAATTGTACAGAGTGCATTAGAACTTGGTTTTATCTATGCACTGGTCGCACTGGCATTATTTATATCCTTCAGTATTTTAAACATTGCGGATCTTTCGACCGATGGATGTTTTACATTGGGATGTGCCGTCTGTGCATCGGTGACACTTGCAGGTCATCCGATATTAGGATTATTTGCAGCGATGGCAGCTGGTGTCTGCTCCGGTTTTGTGACCGCTTTCTTACAGACAAAAATGGGGATTCAGTCCATTTTGGCGGGAATCATCGTAAATACCGGATTGTATACAATTAATATTGCAGTAATGGGATTCGCTTCCAACATGAACTTATTCAACTGTGAATCCGTTTTTACCTGGGCAAAAACAGCAATCGGTGGAACGTGGTATAAACTGATCGTGGCTGCACTGATCGTTATCATTGTAGGAGTGCTGATCTCTTTCTTTTTAAATACAAGGCTTGGACTTTCCATCCGCGCAACCGGAGATAATCCGGATATGGTAAGAGCTTCCAGCATTAATACAAGTGCCATGATCACGATCGGACTTTGTGTTGCCAATGCCCTGACCGGTCTCTCCGGCGGACTGCTTGCGCAGTATCAGAAATCCTGTGATATCAATCTTGGAACCGGAATGGTAACAATCGCACTCGCCAGCCTGATCATTGGGGAATCTATCATTGGAAAAGGCGGTATGTTACAGCGTGTGACCGGCGTTATTTTAGGAAGCTGCCTGTATCGTTTTATCGTGGCAGTTGCCCTGAGATTAAATGTACCGGCAGAGTGTTTAAAACTTGTTTCTGCAATCATTGTAGCCGTGGCGATCGCATTCCCATATCTGAAAAAGCAGATGAATTTTTACCGGCAGAAACGTGCCGCAAAGGCTCAGAACCAGATATACGTTCAGGAGATTATGAAAAATGACAGCGAAGGAGGAGAAAGATAATGGCAGAGAAGAACGCAATGCTTGTGATGCGCGATGTCAGCAAAACTTTTAATCCGGGAACTGTCAATGAAAAATGTGCATTAAAAAATCTGAATCTCACCTTAAAGCAGGGGGATTTTGCAACGATCGTAGGAAGCAACGGAGCCGGAAAATCAACGCTGTTTAATGCGATAACAGGAGCCTTTTTTGCAGACAAAGGACTGATCATGCTGGATGGTGAGGACATTACCTATCAGAAAGAGCATGTCCGCAGTAAAGTGATTGGTCATTTGTTTCAGGATCCATTGAAGGGAACCGCACCACATATGACGATCGAGGAGAATATGGCGCTTGCCTACCTGCGCACGACTACTTCAAAGAATGCCTATTTCAGCCGGATCAAGGCAGCGGACAAGAAAAAATTCAGAGAGCAGCTCGCACTGCTAGACATGGGGTTAGAAGACCGTATGAAGCAGCCGGTCGGACTTTTGTCCGGTGGACAGCGTCAGGCACTCACACTTTTGATGGCAACGATGGTGACTCCTAAGATTTTGCTGCTGGATGAGCATACCGCAGCTTTAGACCCTGCCACCGCAGAGAAAGTACTGAACCTCACAAAAAAGATAGTGTCAGAGCAGAACATCACCTGCCTTATGGTCACGCACAACATGCATCAGGCGCTTGAACTTGGAAACCGTACCCTCATGATGGATTCGGGAAATATTGTGCTGGATGTTTCCGGGGAAGAACGGGAAAAGATGTCAGTGGATGATCTGTTAGAGCAGTTTGCAGTCCGTGCCGGAAAGGCATTGGATAATGACAGAATTCTGTTTTCCAAAGTGGAGGCATAATAGTGGTGTAGTAAGAATAGAAGCTATAAATAATTAGTATGTTTCAATTATATGAAAAAGCAATAAAACAAGGGAAAAGCCGTTGAAATCTAACGGCTTTTCCTTTATTATATAAAGTAATGCTAAAAAAATGTATATTTTCATAGGAGACTCGTGATTAAGAAAAACGATTACAGAGATGAAAAAGGCAGTGAGTATATACAAGGAGGAAAAACATGTATCCAATCGTTAGAAGAGAAAAACTGGCAGACAAGATCTATCTTATGGATGTCAAGGCTCCCCGTGTTGCGCAGTATTGCGAACCGGGACAGTTTGTGATTGTAAAAATTGATGAGGAAGGTGAACGTATTCCACTTACCATCTGTGATTACGACAGGGAAGAGGGAACGATCACGATCGTATTCCAGACCGTAGGAGCTTCCACAGAGCGTATGGTAAGCTTACAGGAAGGGGATGCTTTTGAAGATTTCGTTGGACCTCTGGGATGCCCATCAGATCTGATCCATGAAGATATCGAAGAATTAAAGAAAAAGAAAATTTTATTTGTTGCAGGCGGTGTTGGTACAGCTCCGGTTTATCCTCAGGTAAAATGGCTGCATGAGCATGGTGTTGACTGTGATGTCATCATGGGTTCACGTAACAAAGATTTACTGATCTTAGAGGATGAGATGAAAAAAGTTGCCACAAACCTTTATGTGACAACGGATGATGGCTCGTATGGTTTCAAAGGAACCGGTACTGCACAGCTGCAGGAACTCTGGGATAATGGAAAGCGTTATGACCACTGTGTGGCGATCGGACCAATGATCATGATGAAATTTGTCTGCAAATTGACAAAAGAATTAGGAATTCCAACCGTTGTTTCCATGAATCCGATCATGGTAGACGGAACCGGAATGTGTGGTGCCTGCCGTCTGGTTGTAGGCGATGAGGTAAAATTTGCATGTGTAGACGGACCGGAGTTCGACGGACATCTGGTTGATTTTGACCAGGCAATGAGAAGACAGGCCCAGTATAAGACCGAAGAGGGAAGAGCCATGCTGAAATTACAGGAAGGTGCAACACATCACGGTGGATGCGGCAATTGTAACAGTTAAAAATCAGAAATTTTGCAGATCAGAGAGAAAACTGTCTGGTCAGTTACATAGAATCAGGAGGAAAAAATGGACGTATTAACTAGAGTTCCGGTTCGTGAGCAGGAGCCAGCCGTTCGTGCAACGAACTTTGAAGAAGTATGTTTGGGATATAACGAAGAAGAGGCAATGGCAGAAGCTGCCCGCTGCTTAAACTGTAAAAATGCACAGTGCATGAAGGGATGTCCGGTATCCATCAATATTCCGGGATTTATCGCAGAAGTAAAAGAAGGTAATTTTGAGGCTGCTTATCATGTGATCAGTGAGTCTTCCGCACTTCCGGCAGTCTGTGGCCGTGTATGTCCACAGGAGACACAGTGTGAGGGAAAATGTATCCGTGGAATCAAAGGAGAGCCTGTAGCGATCGGTAAATTAGAGCGTTTTGTTGCGGACTGGGCAAGAGAACATGGCATTAAACCGAAAAAGGCAGAAAAGTTAAATGGACATAAAGTAGCAGTGATCGGCTCAGGCCCGGCAGGTCTTACCTGTGCAGGAGATCTTGCAAAGCTTGGTTATGATGTGACGATTTTCGAGGCATTACATCAGGCAGGTGGTGTGTTAGTTTATGGTATCCCTGAATTCCGTCTTCCAAAGCAGAAGGTTGTTGCCGCTGAAGTGGAAAACGTGAAAGCATTAGGGGTTAAGATTGAGACCAACGTTGTCATCGGTAAATCTGTTACAATTGATGAGTTGATGGACAACGAGGGCTTTGAGGCAGTTTTCATTGGTTCCGGTGCAGGACTTCCAAGATTTATGGGTATTCCTGGTGAGCAGGCAATGGGTGTATTCTCAGCCAATGAGTTCTTAACAAGAAATAACCTTATGAAAGCGTTCTTAGACAATTACGATACACCGATCAAAGCTGGTAAGAAAGTTATTGTAGTCGGCGGTGGTAACGTGGCAATGGACGCTGCCAGAACAGCAAGAAGACTTGGCGCAGAGGTACATATCGTATATCGTCGTGGTGAGGAAGAACTTCCGGCACGTAAAGAGGAAGTACACCACGCAAAAGAGGAGGGTATCATCTTTGATCTTCTCCAGAATCCAACCGAATTATTAGTGGATGAAAACGGTTGTGTAAAGGGTGCAAAAGTGATCAAAATGGAACTTGGCGAACCGGATGCTTCCGGAAGAAGAAGTCCGGTTGAGATTCCGGGCTCTGAATATGAGATCGAGGCAGATACTGTGATCATGTCACTTGGTACTTCTCCAAACCCTCTGATCTCATCCACTACAAAAGGTCTTGATATCAACCGCAGAAAATGCATTATTGCGGAAGAAGAGACCGGTGCAACTTCCAAAGAAGGAGTTTATGCCGGTGGTGACGCTGTGACAGGTGCAGCAACTGTTATCCTTGCGATGGGTGCCGGTAAAGCAGCAGCTAAGGGTATTCACGAATATCTCAGCAACAAATAAAAACAGACAGGACAGGGCAGGTGCTGAATGAATCACACATTTGGCACCTGTTTTTCTGTGGCTATTCCGAAGAAAAACCAAAGTTTTATTAATTTTTTATGAAGAGGGTAGCAAAATTGCAGGGTTTATGTATATAATAGAACACGCTACGCAAGAAAGAAATACGAGAGAGGTTACCGATAGATGAAGGAGCAGAATCAGCGCCAGATACAGAATCAGACAGAATTAGACGAAAGAAGACTGAGACAGAAAAAGCTTGTACGGAAAAGAAAAATCGTTTTGAGTGTAATGCTTTTGACATCTTTTTTACTGGGATGTGTCTGTGGAAGATATTTTCCTGAGATCAAACTTGGAAAAACAGAAGAAGTGCTGGCATCAGCGCAGGATAACTCCGATGAAGAGAAAAAAGAAAATCAAATTACAAATGACGTAGATAATGGAACAACAGCAGATGGAACGGAAAAAGAGGAACAGTCTGCTACAGAAACTGTCGAAGAACCGGCAGACAGCGAAGAAACGAATGATCCGTTTGCGGAGATTCCACAGGTTGTGTTATCAAAACCGGTAGATTATTCCTTAAATCAGGCAATCAGACAGTTAGAACAGATGGAAGCGTCAGATGAACGCTACGCACAGATCGTGGAAAATGCAGAGAAATATCCGGAAAAATTACTGATCAATCTGGCAAATAATCCGGAAATGATCGCATTTGTAGCTGATTACAAAGGGAATACAAGGGATTATGATAAAGCAGAACTGACAGAGAAAGAGTTACAGGAAGAATATCCGCTCTTTTTACAGTGGGATAAACGCTGGGGCTACCTTGCATATGGGGATGACAGCAATGTCGCGATCAGCGGATGCGGTCCGACAACACTGGCGATGGCAGTAGTTGCGCTGACTGGAAATGAGGAGGCAACTCCGGCCGCAATCGCAAAATTTGCCATGCAGGAAGGGTTTTATATGTCCGGCACAGGAACGATGTGGTCGCTTATGAAAGAGGGGGCGGCAGCTTACGGTGTCCGCTCCGAGCAGATCAATATCAGCCAGACTGAGATCAAACAGCACTTAGATCAGGGAGATATCGTGATCTGCTCCGTGCGGCAGGGAGATTTCACTACAGGGGGACATTTTATCCTGCTCTATGACTATGATGATGAAGGATTTTCCATTAACGATCCGTTTTCTTTATACCGCAGTGGCCAGAAATGGGACTATGGAAAAATCAGAAGCCAGATCAAAGCTGTCTGGGCACTAAAAGCAAAATAAAGAACAGTTAGCGATTGTTCAAATAGTTTAACAAAAAACAGGGCATACTAAAGCATCATAAAGTGAGATGGAGAGATGCAGAATGTGCCAGAATATGAGTGGACTGTCCACTGCTGAAGTGGAATTTCGGAAAAAAGCAGGGTTGTCGAATGAAAGCGTAGATTCTTCCACAAAGACAGTGGCACAGATCATCCGCTCAAATGTTGTAACTTATTATAATCTTATTTTTTTGATCATTACGATCCTTCTGATCGTGGTGGGATCTTTTCGGGATCTTACTTTTTTACCTATTATTATTGCAAATATGTTGATCGGGATCATCCAGGAGCTGCGTTCCAAAAAGATTCTGGATGATCTTACGATATTAAATACACCGAAAATCACGGTCCGGCGCAACGGAAGTAATCAGGAGGTTTTGGCGGATGAACTGGTGCAGGATGATGTGATAACGCTTTCAGCAGGTGGACAGATTCCGGCGGACGCACTGGTGTTATCCGGCAATATCACAGTCAACGAGGCTTTGATCACAGGGGAGGCCGATGAGATTGTAAAAAAAGATGGAGATTCCCTTTTTTCGGGAAGTTTTGTGATATCAGGAGAGTGCATGGCAAAACTGGAAAAAGTGGGAAAAGATTCTTATATTTCAGGACTGATGTTACAGGCGACGCAGGCAAAAGAGGGCGAGCAGTCGGAGATGATCCGGGCGTTGAACCGCCTTGTGCAGACCGTGGGCGTGATCATCTTGCCGATCGGGGCGATCCTGTTTTTACAGCAATATTTTTTTTCCGGGGCGGCGATGAAAGATAGTGTGACGGGCATGGTGGCGGCCATTCTCGGAATGATCCCGGAAGGTCTGTACCTTCTTGCAAGTGTGGCGATGGTGGTGTCGGTGATGAGGCTTGGAAAACAAAAGGTACTGATCCATGACATGAAATGTATCGAGACACTGGCGCGGGTAAATGTACTGTGTGTGGATAAGACCGGAACCATTACCGTGCCGGAAATGGAAGTGGCACAGTTTATCCTTGCAAAAGACCAGAACCTTGCAGCGAAAGAACAGGAAGCAGACCAGCAATCGGAAGACAAAAATAAAATTGCAAAGCTGCTCTCTGACTGTGTGCGTGCCCTGCCGTGCGACAATGCAACGATGGAGGCATTGCAGCAGTATTTTACGGAGCCGATGGAAAACAGTGCAGAAAAAATCGTCCCGTTTTCGTCTGCCACAAAATACAGCGGAGTGGTTCTGGCAGGAAAAGCTTATGTGGTCGGCGCACCGGAATTTGTGCTGCGGCAGGATTATGCGGCTGTTCAGGGAACAATCGAAGTATTTCTGGAAAAGGGATATCGTGTGCTTGTATTTGCAGAGTATGAGGGGAATCTGGATGGAAAAGAACTGACAGAAAATGCAACTCCCATTGCATTTATCCTGCTCAACAATGCAATTCGTGAGGGGGCAATGGATACATTCCGTTACTTTTCCAAGCGGGGAGTGGAAGTGAAAGTGATCTCCGGGGACAATCCGGTCACGGTATCGGAGATTGCAAAGAAAGCGGGAATCCGCCATGCGGAAAAACAGGTGGACGCAGCAACGTTGAAAACAGCGGAGGCAGTGCGGAAGGCAGCAAAAAAATACACGGTGTTCGGCAGGGTGACACCGGAGCAGAAACGTCTTCTGGTGCAGGCATTAAAAGAGCAGGGAAAGACCGTGGCAATGACCGGAGACGGCGTGAACGATATTCTTGCGTTAAAAGATGCAGACTGCAGCATTGCGATGGCATCAGGCAGTGAGGCGGCTTCGCATGTGGCACAGCTTGTGCTGCTCGATAACGATTTCAATAAAATGCCGGCGGTTGTCATGGAAGGGCGGCGGGTGGTGAACAACATCGGGCGCACTGCCAGCCTTTATCTGGTCAAGAACATTTTCTCCATGCTCTTAGCCGTATTTTCCATGCTGTTTCTGATTGATTATCCGCTGGAGCCATCGCAGGTGTCGCTCATCAGTGTTTTTACGATCGGGATTCCGTCATTTTTTCTGGCGCTGGAGCAGAACCGGAATCAGATCCATGGGCATTTTCTTACCAATGTCCTGATCCAGGCGCTTCCGGCTGGGATTACAGATTTTATCGTGGTGAGCGGTCTGGTGATTTTCTGCAGGGAGTTCGGAGTGGAAAAAGAGTGCGTTTCCACGTCGTGCACGATCCTGATCGCAGTTGTCGGCTTCATGATCCTTTATCATATAGCAAAACCGATGACAACACCGCATGCGATCCTGATTGCAGCGATGGTCATCGGCTGGTTATTTTGTATGCTGTTTTTCAGTGAACTGTTTGCAATCACGGCGGTCACAGGAAAATGTGCAATGCTCATGATCGTGTTCGCAGTCATCACGGAGCCAGTGTTCCGGTATCTGATACAGCTTGTGGAGACTGTTCAGAAGTGGGGTGGAAAACTAAAATTTTAGTCCGATGAACCGGAATGTTTTTTCCGGCTCTGTTTTTCCCAGAAAAAATACGTTACGATCAGAAGGATTCCGGTGAACAGCCATGTGATCGGGCTTGCCAGACGGACTGCCCAGTAACCGAACGGATTTAAGGTGACGGCGATCACGATAATACGGCACACCATTTCCACAACACCGCTTAACATTGGAACAAGTCCGCGGTTTAAGCCCTGCAGGGCGTTCCGGTAAAGGAAAATCCATGCGAGCGGCAGCATGAAGAAACTGATGGTGTTCAGATACTGCATGGCATAGTCGAAAATTTCTTCAGAAGGATTGCTCACAAACCAGCTCACAATAAAACGTCCGCCGAATACGCAGATGGCAGAGGCAGCAAGCGAGATAAAAATGCAGATGAAAAATCCTTTGCGCATTCCCTCGTAGATACGTTTGTATTTTCCTGCGCCGAGGTTCTGACCGCAGTAGGTGGCAATCGCAGTGCCGAGTGTCGGCATGGTCTGGGTGGAGAGGTTTTCCACTTTGGAGGCGGCAGTGAAGGCAGCCACAACACTGGAACCGAAAATATTGACTGCACCCTGCAGGATCATGGTTCCGATAGCGGTGATGGAATAGTTGAGCGCCATCGGAATACCGATGGAAAGCATATTGAACACACCGTATCCGTCGAGATAGTAATCTTCCCGGCTGGTTTTTAAAATGTCGAATTTGCGGAACATATAAATAAAGCAAAGCAGTGCGGAGACACCCTGCGCAATGATCGTCGCATAGGCAGCGCCTGCGGTTCCAAGTTTTACGACGACGATCAAAAACAGGTCGAGCACAATATTTAAAAAGGAAGAGAGAATCAGGAAATACAGCGGTGTTTTGCTGTCGCCGATCCCTCTTAAAATACCGGCGGCAACGTTGTAGGACATCGTGAGCAGGATACCTGCGAAAATGACTTTAATATAAGAGTCTGCGAGTCCTAAGATATTGTCCGGTGTTTTCATTAAAATAAGAAACTGTCTGGAAGCTGCCACCGTAGGGATAGTCAGAAGTAACGATACAATGGCAGTCAGTATCAGGGAGAGTGCGACATAATGCTTTAACAGCTTGAAATCTTTTGCACCGAAGGCGTGGGAGACCATAACGCCAAATCCCTGCGCAATACCATTTGCAAATCCTAATACAAGGAACATCAGACATCCGGTAGAGCCTACCGCAGCCAGAGCATCCTCACCAAGATACTGCCCGACAATGATCGTATCCACCATGTTATAAAACTGCTGAAAAATATTTCCCAGTAAAACCGGAACGGAAAAAAGTAAGATCATTCTGAGCGGGCTTCCCATTGTCATGTCTTTTGTCATAATCTGTACTCCTTGATTTATAAAATAGTTAAAAATCTGTCCGTGTTTTTTAGCCTCAACACGCATATTCTTTACGTTTCAGCAACTTAGTATAAGGCATGGACCGCAAAAAGACAATGTTTATTTTTGCGAAAAAATATAAATTTTTTGTTTTCGCAAAAGAAAAGATTTTTTCGTGGGAAACTGTTATAATAAGAAAGCAATTATTTGCAAGTCACAGTAAAATCACGGAGTAAAATAATGCAGACAAACCTCGAATACTACAAAATTTTTTATTATGTATCCAAATACAACAGTATCTCCCTCGCAGCAGAGGCACTTTCCATCTCACAGCCGGCAGTCAGCCAGGCAGTCAAGCATTTAGAAAGTGATCTTTCCTGTGCTCTCTTTGTGCGGACATCCAAAGGCGTGCGCTTGACAAAAGAAGGCGGACTGCTTGCGGAATATGTGAGAAAAGGATATGAGACAATCCTCACCGGGGAGAAAAAACTCTCGGAGATGTTAAACTTGGATGCCGGAGAAATCTGTGTGGGTGCCAGTGACATGACGTTGCAGTTTTATCTGCTTCCTTATTTAGAAGCGTTCCATGATGCATTTCCGCAGATCAAAGTGACTGTGACGAATGCCCCGACACCGGAGACGTTGAAACATTTGCAGGACGGAAAAATTGATTTTGGAATTATCAGTACCCCGGTGAACAATAAATATGATTTTAAAATGACACCTGTCCGCAAAATTCAGGATGTCTTTGTGGCGGGAAAAAAGTTTGAGTATTTAAAAGGCGGAAAATTAAGCTATAAAGAGCTTGAAAATCTTCCGGTCATGTGCTTAGAGGGCAGTACTTCCACAAGAAAATATGTGGAAGATTATCTGGCAGAACGCGGCACATTTGTCCGGCCGGAATTTGAACTTGCGACGAGCGATATGCTCATCCAGTTTGCAGTGCGCAACCTCGGTGTTGCCAGTGTCGTGTCGGATTTCGCAGAAAAATACATTGAAAATGGGGAATTATTCGTATTGAAATTTGACAGGGCGATACCGGAACGCGAGTTTTGCATTGTCTCAAACGAGCGTGCGCCGATGTCGGCAGCGGCGGAAAAACTATACGATTTTCTGCTTGTTCCGTAGTGAAAAAATGTCAGAAAAAGTTCATCAAATCTTCATCAATCTTAATGGAATATCAATGGGATTGCGGGCAGGAATATGATAAATTTATATGCAAGATCAGGATATTTAGGAGGAAACGTAAATGATGCGTTTATTATCGATCTGGATAGACTGTACCTCAGCTGCTATTTTTGTGATTCCTGCTTTGGCTATTTTGCAGTGTACAATCTATAGGAAATGGGAATTTAAACCATTTTGTGTAAAACTGATATTTGCATTTTATGCGCTTGCTCTGTTTTCGGTTGTGGGTGTCCCTGCGGTTGGAACATTTCAGATGGATTTTGGACTGAATCTGATACCGTTTGCAGACATTGTAAATAGTCCGTTTGCATATATGAAAAATACGATTCTGAATATCATTTTATTTATACCGATGGGATTTTTTGTACCTGCGGTCTGGAAGAATTTCCGGTCTTTCAAAACCATGTTTTTCATGGGACTCGCGGTATCACTGGGGATTGAACTATTACAGATATTTACATTCCGGCTTACGGATATTGATGATCTGATCACAAATACGGCAGGAACTGTGCTGGGATATGAAATAAGCAGAAGATTTTCTTTTCCGTTCTATTTAAAATCAGTGGATTCGAAAGGAATTTTGGTACGATATGAACCTGTCCTGATTCTGGCAGTTACGCTTTTGGTTTCCATGTTTCTGAAACCGATGGTGTCTGATGGCATCTGGAATATTGTGTTATCTGGTCCGTGGTGGGGGAAATAAGGAGATATAATGAATGATTATATCAAATATAATGAATATTAATTTTACTTATGACATTACTTCGTGTATAATCATAAAGTAAAAACAGGAAGATGTGATGGTTTTTACAGACCATCACTTTTTTTATGCAGGAGGAAAATCAAATGGTTACAGCAGTAGTAGGCGCTAACTGGGGCGACGAGGGAAAAGGAAAAATCACAGATATGCTTGCAGATGAAGCGGACATTGTTATCCGTTTTCAGGGCGGAGCAAATGCAGGTCACACCATCGTAAACAACTATGGTAAATTTGCATTACATACATTGCCATCAGGCGTATTCCACAGCCATATCACCAACATTATCGGAAATGGTGTTGCACTGGATATCCCGAAGGTAATAAGTGAGATCAAATCGATCACAGACCGCAATGTGCCTGCGCCAAAAATCATGATTTCAGATAGAGCACAGATCGTTATGCCATACCACGTTCTTTTCGATCAGTATGAGGAGGAGCGTCTTGGAAAGAATTCTTTCGGTTCTACCAAGTCCGGTATCGCACCATTTTATTCAGACAAATATGCAAAGATCGGTTTTCAGGTAAGTGAGTTATTCGATGAGGAATTATTGCAGGCAAAAGTAAAACGTACCTGCGAGACAAAGAACATTATGCTTGAGCATATGTATCATAAACCATTATTAAAAGAAGAGGAATTATTAGCTACCTTACATGAGTACAGAGACATGGTAGCTCCATATGTCGGAGATGTTTCTTTATTCTTAGACAAAGCGATTAAGGAAGGCAAAAAGATCTTATTGGAAGGCCAGCTTGGTACTTTAAAAGATCCAGATCACGGAATTTATCCAATGGTAACATCTTCCTCCACTTTAGCAGCATACGGTGCGATCGGAGCAGGCATCCCACCATATGAGATCAAGAAGATTGTAACAGTAAGTAAAGCATACTCTTCCGCAGTAGGAGCAGGTGCATTTGTAAGTGAGATCTTCGGAGACGAGGCTGACGAACTGAGAAGACGCGGCGGAGACGGCGGTGAATTCGGAGCAACAACCGGACGTCCAAGAAGAATGGGATGGTATGACTGTGTTGCAAGTAAATATGGATGTCGTCTGCAGGGAACAACCGATGTAGCACTTACCGTACTTGATGTATTAGGATACTTAGATGAGATCCCGGTATGTGTTGGATACGATATCGACGGAGAAGTTACTACAGACTTCCCTGTAACTGCAAAATTAGAGAAAGCAAAACCGGTATTCAAAAAACTTCCGGGATGGAAATGTGATATCCGTGGAATTAAGAAATACGAGGATCTTCCGGAAAACTGCAGAAATTACATTGAGTTCATTGAAGGACAGATCGGATACCCGATCACAATGGTTTCTAACGGACCGGGAAGAGAAGATATCATTTACCGCAATAAATAAAAAGACTGAGGCAGGCGTGCAGTGCACCCTGCCTTTTGTGACAAAACAAGGAAACGAAATCCTCTCCTCACCAAGGGGTTCGGATTTTTCCTTTGGAAAAACAAAGGAGGATTGCATGATAAAAAATATTATTTTAGATGTCGGGAAAGTGCTTGTGGCGTGGGAGCCGGAAGACGCAATGAAACAATTTGGATTTGATGATAAGACAGTGAAAGCAGTTGCGGATGCTACGGTCAATACTCCGGTCTGGCTTGAGACAGACCGTGGTGTCTGGTCAGATGAACAGATTCTTCAGGCATTTTATGAGAAGGCACCGGAATATAAAAAAGAGATCGATCTGTTCTGGAATCATCTGGAACTGGCGATCAAACAGTTTTCCTATACGAAAGAATGGATTTCCAATATGAAAAAAGAAGGCTTGCATGTGTATATTCTTTCTAACTATGGAGATTGGACTTATCAGAGAACGAAGGACAATGCGCTGGATTTCTTACCGTTGACAGACGGCGATATCTTTTCTTACAGTGTGAGACAGGTCAAACCGGATGTGGAAATCTATGAGACATTATTAAAAAAATATCAGCTCACAGCGGATGAGTGTGTATTTATCGATGACCGGATGGAAAATATCGAGGGAGCCGAAAAAGCCGGAATCCACGGAATCTGCTTTGAGACGATCGGGCAGGTGAAAGAGGATCTGAAGAAATACAATATATATGTCTAAATAACAGGTATTTAAGAAGAGAAAAAATCGTCGTTTCACAAAGTTATCACATTTTTTTCCAAAAGAAAACACATTTTTTCGATAAGATAATACTATCGAAAACCGACAGTTGCGAAATTCGTGAAAACAGACGGATTTCGCAATTTTCATGCAGCCGGAAGTAAGGAGGAAAAAATTGTGATCGAAATCAGCCATCTGGTAAAAAAATATGGCGACCATATTGCAGTGAATGATCTGACATTGACTGTGGAACCAGGAAAAATTTATGGATTTTTAGGACCAAACGGCGCCGGAAAATCCACCACGATGAACATTATTACAGGGTATTTAGGTGCAACCAGCGGAGAGGTGAAGATCAACGGATTTGATATTTTTGCACAGCCGGAAGAAGTAAAAAAATGTGTGGGATATCTGCCGGAGATCCCGCCTCTTTATGTGGATATGACAGTCAGGGAGTATCTGAACTTTGTGGCAGAGTTAAAGAAACTCGAAAAGGGTCGGAGAAATAAATATGTGGAGGAGGCGATGGAGACGACCGGAATCACTGCACAGCAGTCAAGACTGATCCGTAACCTGTCAAAAGGCTACAGGCAGAGAGTCGGATTTGCACAGGCAGTGCTGGGGTATCCGGAGATCATCATTCTGGACGAACCGACGGTCGGACTTGATCCAAAACAGATCATAGAGATCCGTGACCTCATCAAAGAACTTGGCAAAAATCATACGGTTATTTTAAGTTCGCACATTTTGTCTGAAATATCTGCAGTGTGTGATCACATTTTCATTATTTCCAAAGGAAAATTAGTGGCAAGCGATTCCACGGAGAATCTGATGAAACAGATGTCCGGGGCGCAGGAGATCGAACTTCTGATCAAGGGGGACAATGCGGCAGTGCAGGAGGTATTGACACAGATTGCAGAGGTTGAAAAATGCATTCCATTAGAGCAGAAGGACGAAGCGTGTGCACATCTGAATCTGATCGCAAAACCGGGAATGGATATCAGGGAACAGGTGTTTGCCTCCTGTGTCAACCATGGATTTGTCATTCTGCAGATGAATCCCGTTTCAAAATCTCTTGAGGATGTGTTCCTCGAACTTACGGAAAAAGAGGGGACACAGAAGGAAGTTCTGCCGGAGAAAAAACTCCATTTTGTAAAGTCTCATTTTGGAAAAGAGAGTAAGGAGGACGGGGAATAATGTTTGCGATATTAAAAAGAGAAGTAAAAGCTTACTTTCAGACGGTGACAGGATGGTTGTTTATTGCAGCAGTTCTTGTACTCTATGGACTATATTTTTATGTTTACAATCTGCGCGCAGGCTATCCTTATATTTCTTACTCACTGTCGGCGATCGCATTTATCATGCTGATCACGGTACCTGTGCTGACTATGCGCAGTTTTGCGGAGGAACGCCACAGCAGAACAGACCAGTTGATCCTGACTGCACCGGTATCTGTGGGAAAAGTAGTATTGGGAAAATATCTCGCAATGGCTTCCGTATTTACCATAGATATGGTGATCATTGCGATCACACCATTGCTGTTAATGTCCTACGGAACGATCCCATTAGGTGAATCCTATGCAGCAGTGCTTGGATTCTGGCTGTATGGCTGCGCCTGCATTGCCGTTGGCATGTTTATTTCCTCATTGACCGAAAGCCAGGTGATTTCCGCAGTTTTGACATTTGTTGCATTATTTGCCGGCTATATGATGGGAAGCATTTGTAATCTGATCTCAGAGAGCGGGAATCTTCTGACAAAAATTTTAGGCTGCTACGATCTTTACACGCCGCTCGATAACTTTATGAATGGAACACTGGATGTAGCGGGAATTGTCTATTACGTAACGATCATTGCATTACTTTTGTTCCTGACAGGGCAGTCCATTCAGAAACGCCGCTGGAGCATCAGTTCCAAAAAAATATCGACAGGTGTATTTTCAACGGGAATGATCATTGCAATGGTGGCAGTGACCGTTGTTGTGAACCTGTTCGTGGCAGAACTTCCGGCAACATGGACATCCATTGATGTCACTTCAACAAAAATTTACTCCATCACAGACGATACGAAGGATTATCTGAAAGGTCTCGACGAGGACGTGACAATTTATGTGCTGGTGTCCGATGCATCAAAAGATACAAAGCTGGATGAGACATTACAGAGATATGAATCCCTGTCGGATCACATCAAAGTTTCCTATATCAATCCGGCTGCAAACCCGACTTTTGCAGCACAGTATACAGACAGTTCTGTGACTTCCAACAGCATGATCGTTGTGAGTAGCGCAAGATCCAGAGTCATTGATTACAATGATGTGTATACCTATAGTTATGATTACAGCAGTTATTCCAGAAGCATTGATGGATATGATGCAGAGGGACAGCTTACAAGTGCGATTCAGTATGTGACCATGGATTCGACAGAACTTCCGGTGATCTATCAGGTGTCCGGACATGGGGAAACAGCTTTGTCCGGTGGCTTTACAGAGGCAATTGAAAAAGCAAATATCACATTATCTGACCTTGCATTATTAAAAGAGGATGCGGTTCCGGAAGATGCAGCAGCACTTATTATCAATGGACCGACGACTGATTTTTCGGAGGATGATGCCAACAAAGTGATCGATTATATCAATCGGGGTGGAAAAGTGCTGATCACCTGCAATTTTCAGGCACAGGGTCTGGAAAACTTCGAGTCGATCCTGTCAGCCTGCGGAATGGAGCGTGTTTCCGGCATTGTTATGGAAAATGATAAATCCTATTATTACAGCAATACACCGTATTACCTGCTTCCTGACGTAAATTCAAGTGCATATACAAGTTCCGTCAGCGGTTCATATATCTTTGCTCCATACAGCGAGGCAATCACCTATGGAGAAGATACAGATGATACAACTTATACAGCATTATTGGAGACGACAGATAAAGCAGTATCCAAGACAGATGCAGCAAATGCAACAACATCAGAGCTGGAAGAGGGAGATGCTGCAGGACCATTTGCGGTTGCGGTTGCCATGGAAAAAACAATCGATGAAGATACAGTCGCAAAAGTAGTGGTCGCCGGATCTGTGGAAATGTTTGCAGACAGTGCAGACCAGATCGTTTCCGGAAATAACAGCGCAATGTTTACAGATATCATTGCCCAGATGGTTGGCGATTCTGATCTTGCAACAAGTGTGATCCCAACAAAAGATTACACGCTCAGCGCCATCACGGTGGATGCGGCGGCAGGGATCCTGTACGGGCTTGGTCTGATGATCGTGCTTCCGGTCATTATGATGATTCTTGGAATTGTGATATGGGCATCAAGAAGAAAAAAATAAAACAATAGATGATAGAAAATCAAGATTGGAGACAGATAGAATATGAAAAAACAGAAAATCCAGTTTATTGTAATTCTGATCGTGCTGGCAGTGCTTATCGCTGCCACCTTCGGAATGAAATGGTATAACAAAAATAAAGAGGAAGAGAAAACAGCGGAAGAAGAGGCTTCTACCATTTATATTTCCAAAGTGGACGTTGACACGATCACAGCATTTTCTTATGAGGTTGACCATGTGACGTATACTTTTACAAAGGATGGGGATACATGGACCTATGACGGAGACACATCACTGGATATGGATGAAGAAGCGATCGACAGCATGCTTGCAACACTGTCATCGCTGACAGCAATAGAAGAGATCAGTGATTATACAGATCTGAAAGAGTTTGGATTTGACCAGCCGGAAGATCTGATATCCTACACAACAAGTGAAGGGTCTGTTTCTCTTTTTGTAGGAAATAAAAATGATACTTTGAATGCATACTATATTATTTCAGCTGATGGAGGAAGCATTTATCTGACAGAAACGTCTCTTGCGGATGCTTTTTCCAAAACGATTGAGGAGCTGACAGTCACAGAGGATACAGAAAGCACGGAGACTGTTGAGAACACAGAAACTGTATCTGAGAACACAGAAGAATAAATAAGATAAAAGCAGGATCAGCACCTGACAGAAAATTTTGTTCAGGTGCTGATTTTTTAATGCTCTGCAGTATCTTTTTCTTCGGAATCTTTTTTGATCAGTTTGTAAATAAAACTGTATGCCCAGATCAAAACAGGGATGATCACAGAGGCATAAATGGATGTCATGAGCATGTTCATAAAATTTTCACTGGCAGAAACTGCACATACGATGGTAGAGACATAAAGTCCAACCAGAATAATGACACCGATGATTGCTAAAATTTGTTTTACTTTTTTCATATTTTGAATCCTTTCAGGAAAAATCGAATAAGTTATGGTATAATGAGCGCAAGCGAAAAGAACATATTTATATGCTCGGCGAGCGGCGAAATTATTGAGTGATGAAATCACGATATAATCATCCTATCGGAAAAAAACATTTTCGTCAATAAAATTGTAGAAGAAAAGGCAGGTAAATCGGGTGGCATATGAAAAGCTTTTGAATGAAATTTATGCGGCAGTATCATTGAAATATCTGTGGAAGGAATATGAGCCGTATTTTGTGAAAAGTGAATCACCGGACTGGATTAATCCAAACATGGATTTCGGGCTGGAAGTCAGTCAGGCACTTTTGCCGGATGACGGGCAGGAGGAGAGTTTTATCGAAAAATATCTTGGTTGCCGGAAAGAGGAACTACCTTCTTTGGCGTTTGATAAATATGGAGAGCGGTTGAATTTTTACAATGGAAGGTTTTGGGCGATTCTGCCAGATAATACTGTGCAGCAGGATTATCTTTCCAAGGCGAAATATCGTTTTGACCGCAAACTGGAAAAACTAAATGCAAATTATATCCATAAGCACTACAATGGTTTGTATCTTTTTCTACATCCGACCGACGAGAATGATATTGATGCAGGTGCACTGTTTGAATATATGAGATATACACAGGAAAAGAAAAAAATGCGATTTGACAGGGTATTTTTAAATTGTGTCAAAACCATTTATGTCTGCAATTACGAAAACAATACGATTGAGCCGATTGTGCTGCCGCCAAATGCGGAAAACTTTTTGAACACGGAGGCGGAGTACCTCCGCAATTGCTGTGACTGGAAGGATGGGACAGCGCTGGAGATGAAGCGTGGCGATGAGAATAGGGTATATCATGTGCAATAACTATGAGCACACTGGTTTCTTATTAAGTTAAAAATCTTTAATGCAGATTCCATGTCTCTACTACTAATTCTCAAATGAGAAGATGGCTTATACTGTTTGTTGTATTTTTCAGAATAATACTTTGCAATTGTGTTCTTTTCGGAATCTTTTAAGGTTGAGTACAGATATGATAAATTACCGATTGTAAGATAATTTCCCTTCATGCATTCCGTCTCAAAGGTAGTTAGGAAAGTAGTAAAATCGCTATTTACTACCTATGCAATCAACCGTTTAAAAAACAGACCAAAGAATATGGTATTATTAAACACAACATTGACAGTATTTTGCGGCAGGACAAGGAGCAGGAACGGGAAAAGGAAAAGGAAAAGGAGCGCGGATAAACAAAGTCAATTAATTTCTTGACTTTCCCAAAATCACCACTTACAATAAACCTATCTTTTTTATCAAATCAAAGTTACAAAACATACTAACATAACAAAAATCCATCACCACATCGGTGAACCGTTCAGCAGGAGAAAATGACAGACACAAATTTAGAATAGTAACTAAAAAATCCATGCAAACAGTCTTGAAGAATCTTGAGGGGTTCTATATAATAAACATAGATCATTCGGAAAGCCTGTTTGTATACCATAGAAGCAGGAGGTCAAATGACCAGGAAAAAACAAAAGACATTAGAAGAAAAGATAGAACAGGTTAAAAATTTCAGACCTATTGATGATACGTTTTTTGAAGTACTGGCAGATGATATTGGCGTATGTCAGGAGATGCTGCGTATCATTTTAGAAGATGAGAAACTCATTGTAAAAGACGTTATCGTACAGAGCAGTGAGAGAAATCTGTACGGGCGATCTGTCCGTCTGGATGCACTCTGTATCCTTGGAAACGGAAAAAAGTGTAACGTGGAAGTGCAGCGTTCTAACATGGATCACCATTTAAAAAGAGTGCGGTTCAATGCATCGGTCATCACGGTGCGGGACTCGCAGACGGATGATAAATTTGAGAAAACGATCGATCTGATCGTTGTGTATATTTCCGAGTTCGATATCTTTAAACGCGGCAGGGTGATCTATCACGTGGACAGCGTGATCCGGGAAACACAGGAAAAAGTAGACGACGGATTGGAGCGTGTATTCGTCAATACCGCAGTAAAAGACGGAACAACTATCTCAGAATACATGGGCTGTTTTCTGCAAAAAGAGATAGACAATGCCAAATTTCCAAAATTAACCAACCGTGTGCACTATCTGAAACATGAAGAGGGAGGTGTAAACGCAGTGTGTGAAATAATGAAAAAATATTCAGATGAGGCGTATAAGCAGGGCGAGGAAGCCGGCAAAGAAATCGGCAAAGAAATCGGTCAACGCCAGGCAAACATTGCCGCCATCAAAAACATGATCATCCGCTTTCAGGCAACGAAGGAAGTCATTCTAGAAGATTACACCGAATCCGAATACAACACCGCCATCGCCGAACTCCAGTCCGAATCCAGATAGCCCAAGACCAAAACAACTAAAACCAAAAACTATATTTGCCCTATAATGAGGAAAATACATTTAAAGGAAGATTTAGTTGGGAAAATACTGATACATGCTATGTTAAGAGTGTTTTACTATCAGGATTAAGAATTAAGATACCATATCTTGTTGATGGGGTAATATTAAAGGGAGCAGTTATTAATGTTTTAAATCAAGAATTTGTCCCGAATGTTTCTAGAAACAATGTAAGTGTAGTACAACAGAAAAAATTATCATATGCAATAGGAAAAGCAATTCATTTATGGATTAGAGATCATGCTGAATTGTCTATAGAGCAAAAAGCTTTGTTAGATGTTTTTATTGAAACAAAGTATAAGGAAACAAATAGTTACTTAAGACTGTAAATAGTCAGAAGTAAATGTCCAAGATGATGATGGATTTGGTAGCTTTCGGTTGTCTGTATTCTAGTATTAAAAATACTTGCTATTCCCCACTAAAAAAAATCCTTTGAAAAACCCATCAATATTTGCTATAATAACAAATGCACCTGTGCATGGTGCAAATATACTATAATTAGAAATCGAGGAATGTAACATGGCATTATTGGAACAGTGGCAGAAAGTTGCCTATAATGAGAAAGCAGATAGAGGTGAATTACAGAGATTCTGGCAGAGATACTTCCTTTTAGAGAAGGGCGTATACGAACAGCTTTTAACAAATCCTGATGAGAAAGTAGAAGGAACTGTAAAAGAGCTTGCAGAGAAGTACAACCTCAGTGTTATGGAGATGACAGGATTCTTAGATGGAATCAACGACAGCTTGGTTGAGGCTAATCCAATCGACACCATGGAAGAAGATACAAAAGTTAACCTTGTTTTTGACAAAGAAAAATTATACAAAAACATGGTTGACGCAAAAGCAGACTGGTTATATGAATTGCCACAGTGGAAAGAGATTTTTGATGATGAGAAGAGAAGAGCTTTATTCTTAGAGCAGAAGAAATCCGGCACTGTTCATGTAGGCAAAAAAGTCGGACGTAACGATCCATGCCCATGCGGAAGTGGTAAGAAGTACAAATACTGCTGCGGAAGATAGTCCGCCGTATCTGAACTGTAAAAAGTACTTTACAGATAGAAGAAAAGGGTATAGAATGACCCTAGTCAAAACGATGAAGAGAAGAGTAGCATAAGAAAAAGTCCCAGAGAGGAAGGCGTTTGGTGTGAGCATTCCGGCTAAGAATTATGTGAAGACCAGCTCTGAGTGACCCCAATCCGGTCCGGTGATACCGTTATCATCAAGAATGAGATTTCTCCAGAATGGACAGGCAGTAAGAAGTTTGATGTCTGATAGGATGGAGAGATGAAGATGGGTGGAACCACGATAAGTATATCGTCCCTGATATTGTAGGAATGCAGTATCAGGGATTTTTTATGTTGTACAGAGAATCGGAGATACTTCCTACAGAAACTTATTTTTATATAGCGAAAGGAAATGAAGAAAATGGTAGATTTTAAAGCAGACGAAAGACTGAATACTTTAAACCATTCCTGCGCACATGTGATGGCACAGGCAGTAAAACACTTATACCCACAGGCAAAGTTCTGGGTAGGACCAGTTGTAAAAGAAGGTTTCTATTATGATATTGACCTTGGCAATGATATCATCAACGACGAAGCAATTGCAGCAATCGAGAAAGAGATGAAGAAAGTCTGCAAAGAAGGCAAGAAGATTTACAGACGTGAGATTTCCAAAGCAGAAGCAATGGAAATGTTCAAAGATGATCCATACAAACTGGACTTAATTGAAGGTCTGGAAGATGGAAACATTTCTGTTTACGATCAGGGAGATTTCACGGATCTCTGCCGTGGACCTCACGTAGACAATACAAAGTTATGCAAGAACTTTAAACTTGTAAAATACTCCGGCGTATACTGGAAAGGGGATGCAAACAATCACGTAATGCAGCGTATTTACGGTGTATGTTTCCCAACACCGGAAGAATTAGAGGAGCATTTAAAACTTCTTGAGGAAGCAAAAGACCGTGACCACAGAAAAATCGGTAAAGAAATGAATCTTTTCATGTCAGATGACCTTGTCGGACGTGGACTTCCAATGTTCCTTCCAAAAGGATACACAGTATGGCAGGAGCTTGAGAACTATATCAAAGCAAAAGAGAGAAGACTTGGATATCTCCATGTTATGACACCTTGCGTTGGTACTGTTAACCTGTACAAAACATCCGGACACTGGGATCATTACAAAGATAACATGTTCCCTGCAATGGAAGTGGAAGGAGAATCCTTCGTTCTCCGCCCAATGAACTGCCCACATCATATGATGATTTACGCAAACAGAATGCATTCTTATAAAGATCTTCCAATCCGTATCGGTGAGATCGCGCATGACTTCCGTTTTGAAGCCAGCGGTACATTAAAAGGTATCGAGAGAGGACGTCATTTCTGCCAGAACGACGCACATCTTTTCGTGACACCGGAACAGATTGAGTCAGAGTTCTCACAGGTTGTAGATCTGATCTTTGATACTTACAAAGATTTTAATATCACAGATTACCGTTGTGTACTCTCTTTGAGAGATCCTGCTGATAAAGTAAAATACCATGATGATGATGAGATGTGGAACACAGCTGAGGACGCTTTGAGAAAAGTATTGGATGACCTTGGAATCGACTACACGGAGGAAATCGGTGAGGCTGCATTCTACGGACCAAAACTTGACGTAAACGTAAAACCGGCAATCGGAAATGAATACACACTTTCCACCTGCCAGCTTGACTTCTGCTTACCTGCAAAATTCAATCTGACATACATTGACAAAGATGGCACAAAGAAAACACCGGTTGTTTTACACAGAGCAATCCTTGGTTCCCTTGACCGTTTCATGGCTTATATCTTAGAGGAAACAAAAGGAAATCTGCCACTCTGGTTAGCACCGGTTCAGGCAAGAATCATTCCGGTTAAAAATGAGGATGAAGAGTTGAATGCATACTCACATGAACTTCTCAGCTATCTGGATGAGAACGGTATCCGTGTGGAGATCGACGAGCGTGCCGAGAAACTTGGCTATCGTGTAAGAGCTGCACAGGTAGAGAAAGTTCCTTACCTCATCATTCTTGGAAAGAACGAAGTAAAAGACGGAACGGTAAGCTACAGACTTCACGGTGAGCAGGATACCACAACAGTTCCAAAAGAAGAGTTCCTTGCAATGTTAAAGGATGAGATCGCAACAAAGAAAATCAATCCTGCCGCATTAAAATAAAAATGAATAAAAATTGAAAGAAGGGCATATGTCAGAAAATTATGGCATATGCTCTTTTACATATTTTTTTCGAAAACTGCCATACTAATCTTAGACAATTGCGAAACTCATGAAAACCTAAGTTGAATTGTGAGAAATTGACAAAAGACATGAAAGACATTGGGGAACCGCCGGTTCTTAGAAGGCAGGTACAACTGTAAGTTGTAACTGGCTTCTTAGTACCGTTGCGAGTGACACATAGCGAGAGCGTGTCTTGAATGTTTTTGTTGATTTTGAACAATTGAAAGAAGAGTAGGATGAGTTTCGCAAACGCCTAAATATAACGGAAACAGGAAAGGAGTACAAATTGTACGAGTTATTAAAAGAAGAGGGAAGAGCCAAACGTGGAGTATTTCACACAGTGCACGGAGACATCCAGACCCCTGTGTTTATGAATGTCGGCACAGTGGCAGCAATCAAGGGAGCTGTCTCCACTGAGGATTTAGAACAGATCAAATGTCAGGTGGAATTATCGAACACTTACCATCTGCATGTGAGAACAGGAGATAAACTCATCAAGGAGATGGGCGGATTGCATAAATTCATGTCATGGAACCGGCCGATCCTTACAGATTCCGGTGGATTTCAGGTGTTTTCCCTTGCCGGTTTAAGAAAAATCAAAGAGGAAGGCGTTTATTTCCATTCTCATATTGACGGAGCCAAAATTTTCATGGGACCGGAAGAGAGTATGCAGATCCAGTCAAATCTCGGTTCAACGATTGCCATGGCTTTTGATGAGTGCGCACCGGCTCTTGCGGAACGCCCTTATGTGGAGGCATCCGTAGCGAGAACGACACGATGGCTGGAGCGTTGTAAAAAAGAAATGAACCGCCTCAATTCGTTAGAGGATACCGTAAATAAAAACCAGATGCTCTTCGGTATCAACCAGGGTGCGATTTATGCGGATATCCGTATCGATCATGCCAAGAGAATCTCGGAGCTCGATCTCGACGGCTATGCAGTCGGAGGTCTCGCAGTCGGGGAAACACATGAGGAAATGTACTATATTTTGGATGAGACAGTTCCTTATCTGCCGAGAAAGAAACCAACTTATCTGATGGGAGTGGGAACTCCGGCAAATATTTTAGAAGGCGTTGACCGCGGTATTGATTTCTTTGACTGTGTTTATCCGTCACGGAATGGCCGTCATGGACATGTATACACTAATCAGGGAAAGATCAATCTGTTTAACCAGAAATATGAAAAAGATATGCGCCCAATCGAGGAAGGCTGTCAGTGCCCGGCATGCCGCAGATACAGCAGAGCTTACATCCGCCATCTGCTGAAAGCAAAAGAAATGCTTGGAATGCGTCTGTGTGTACTGCACAATCTTTATTTCTACAATACGATGATGGAAGAAATCCGGGATGCAATCGATGCCGGAAACTTCAAATCATATAAGGAAGAAAAACTTTATAACATGGGACAGATCGACCGTGAAAAAGAAATGAGCAGACAGAAGAAGTTCCATTAAAAGGACAGATATTGTCTAAGACTAAATATTTTATAAAATTAATTGGAAAAGCTTGCCGAAACGCAAGGTTTTGTGTACAATGTTTTATAGTTTCTAAAAATATCAAAATACGATATTAGAGAGCAATAAGTTTTTAGGAGGAAGAAAGATGTTATCAATCTTGGCATCATCAGGAGCATCATCCGCAGCAGGAATGGGTGGAATGATCCTTTGGTTAGTTATTTTATTTGCATTTATGTATTTCTTCATGATCCGTCCACAGAAGAAAGAGACTCAGAAGAAAAATGCAATGTTATCGGAACTTGCAACAGGAGATACTGTTTTGACAACAAGTGGCTTCTACGGTACAGTTATTGATATCACAGACGATACAGTCATTGTTGAGTTTGGAAGCAACAAGAACTGCCGTATCCCAATGCAGAAATCTGCAATTGCAGCAGTTGAAAAACCGGAAGAAGCATAATGTAAATAGAGTGCTTTATCATAAGACGTCGGCAGTTGCCGGCGTCTTATCTGTATCTGAAAGAGCATCAGGGAAGCGGGCTGCTTATGGAACTGCTGTTTCACGCATGATCCGGATCAAAATATGATGATGAAAGGGAAAGAAAATGGTTTGTCTTGAAAAGCTGGATAGAAGTGATTTTGAAGAAGTTTATCGTATTATGGAACAGAGTTTTCCGGCAGATGAGAGAAGAAAAAAGGAAGGGCAGCAAAAACTTCTGGATGAAGAAAAATATGAGCTGCTCGGTGTAAGAAACGAGGGAGGGCTTCTGGCATTTTTAGCAGTCTGGGAGTTTGCGGAATTTGTCTTTATCGAGCATTTTGCAGTCAGTGAGAAAGCAAGAAACAGTGGGATCGGCGGAAAAATGTTAGAGGAACTGGCAAGGCAGAAAGCAGGAAAAGTTGTTCTGGAGGTGGAATTGCCAGAGGATTCCCTGAAAAAAAGAAGAATAGGATTTTATGAGCGGCATGGGTTCACTTTTAACGAATATCCATATATCCAGCCGCCGATGGGAGAAGACCGGCATGAAATCCCCCTGCGGATCATGTCAGCACCGGAACCGCTTTCAGAGGATGAGTTTCAGAGCGTGCGCACAGAATTATACGAAAGTGTTTATCATTATGTATGTGAGGAATGATAAGCTATATTTTCTATAGGTAACAGTTATAACTATTATGAAAAAGAAAAATAGCAATGATAGTTGAAATGTTTCCAAAGATACTATATTATAGTCTTTATAAATACTGTCGGTAATTACTGTGCTAAAGTGAAAAAGATATGGATTCACTGAGGTGCACAGACAGGCTTTGAGATGAAAGAAAAGAGGGATTGGATATGGAGTGTCATATTGGTGTGATCTCAGGCGATGGAATCGGACCGGAGATCGTGGCAGAGGCGAAAAAAGTTTTAGATAAAGCAGGGGAGAAATACGGACATTCGTTTACGTATCAAGATATTCTGATGGGAGGATGTTCGATCGATGCGACAGGCGTGCCGCTTACCGATGAGGCAATTGCAGCTGCAAAGGCATCGGATGCGGTTCTGATGGGATCGATCGGTGGAAACACACAGACTTCCCCATGGTACAAACTGGCTCCGGAATTAAGACCGGAAGCAGGACTGCTAAAATTGAGAAAGTCTTTGAATTTATTTGCAAATTTAAGACCTGCTTATTTATATGAAGAATTGAAAGAAGCATGTCCGCTCCGTGACGATATTATCGGAGATGGATTTGATATGATGATCATGCGCGAGCTGACCGGAGGTCTTTATTTTGGGGCGAGAAAGACGGAGATGGTTGACGGTGTGATGACTGCTACCGATACGCTTACTTACAATGAAAACGAGATCAGAAGAATCGCAAAGCGCGGATTTGATATCGCCATGAAGCGCAGAAAAAAAGTGACAAGCGTAGATAAGGCAAATGTTTTAGATTCCTCCAGATTATGGAGAAAAGTAGTGGATGAAGTCGCAAAAGATTATCCGGAAGTCACCTATGAGCATATGCTCGTAGACAACTGTGCGATGCAGCTTGTCAAAGATCCAAAACAGTTTGATGTCATTTTGACGGAGAATATGTTTGGTGATATTTTATCTGACGAGGCAAGTATGGTGACCGGCTCTATCGGAATGTTATCCTCCGCAAGCCTGAATGACACCAGATTTGGTCTGTATGAGCCAAGCGGCGGTTCAGCACCGGATATCGCAGGAAAAGGAATTGCCAATCCGATCGCAACGATTTTAAGCGCAGCGATGATGCTCCGTTATACGTTTGATCTTGATAAAGAGGCAGATGCGATAGAATCAGCTGTCAAACAGGTGTTAAAAGACGGTTACCGCACGATCGACATTATGCCGCAGGAAGATGCAAAGAAAGCATATGTAACACAGGTTGGCACATCACAGATGGGAGATCTGATCTGTGAGCGTATTTAAAATACAGAAAGATGGAATGGTATCACCTGGGGAGGAATATCCGGGCTGAATGATAACTTCAGGTGAGGGAAAGGAATGATAGAATATGAAGAGTGATAATGTAAAATCAGGGATGCAGCAGGCTCCACACAGAAGTCTTTTCAACGCACTGGGCTTTACAGAAGAAGAAATGAAAAAACCAATGGTAGGTATCGTAAGCTCCTACAACGAGATCGTACCGGGCCATATGAATCTGGATAAAATTGTAAATGCAGTGAAATTAGGCGTTGCAGAGGCAGGCGGTGTGCCGGTTGTATTCCCGGCGATCGCAGTGTGCGATGGAATTGCAATGGGACATATCGGGATGAAATATTCTCTTGTCACAAGAGATCTGATCGCAGATTCCACCGAGTGTATGGCACTCGCACATCAGTTCGATGCACTTGTCATGGTTCCAAACTGTGATAAAAACGTTCCGGGACTTTTGATGGCAGCAGCAAGAATCAATGTTCCGACTGTATTCGTATCCGGTGGACCAATGCTTGCAGGTCATGTGCACGGCAAAAAGAGAAGTCTTTCCTCTATGTTTGAGGCAGTCGGTTCCTACGCAGCAGGAACGATGACGGAGGAGGAAGTAAAAGAGTATGAAGAGAAAGTTTGTCCAACCTGCGGTTCCTGTTCAGGAATGTACACCGCAAACTCGATGAACTGTCTGACAGAAGCACTCGGTATGGGATTAGGCGGAAATGGAACCATCCCTGCAGTTTATTCAGAGCGTATCAAACTTGCAAAACATGCAGGAATGGCAGTCATGGATATGTACAATAAGAATATCCGACCAAGAGATATTATGACAAAAGAAGCAATCTTAAATGCCCTGACCGTAGATATGGCATTGGGATGTTCTACAAACAGTATGTTACATCTTCCTGCGATTGCCCACGAAGTAGGTTTTGATTTTGATATATCTTTTGCTAACCCGATCAGCGAAAAAACACCGAACCTCTGTCATCTAGCACCGGCAGGACCGACTTATATGGAGGACTTAAATGAGGCAGGCGGTGTCTATGCCGTTATGAAAGAGTTAGCAGACATTGGACTGATCAACACAGACTGTATGACCGTTACCGGAAAAACAGTCGGAGAAAATATTAAAAATGCAGTGAATAAGAACCCGGAGGTAATTCGTCCGGTTGACAATCCATACAGTAAGACAGGTGGTCTTGCAGTATTAAAAGGAAATCTTGCCCCGGATGGAGGCGTTGTAAAGCGTTCCGCAGTGGTAGATGAGATGATGGTGCATGAAGGTCCGGCAAGAGTGTTTGACTGTGAGGAAGATGCGATTGCTGCGATCAAAGGTGGAAAGATCGTGGCAGGTGACGTTGTCGTGATCCGTTACGAGGGACCAAAAGGCGGACCGGGCATGAGAGAAATGTTAAATCCAACCTCCGCAATTGCAGGAATGGGATTAGGTTCCTCCGTGGCACTCATCACGGACGGACGTTTTTCCGGTGCGAGCCGTGGAGCTTCCATCGGTCATGTGTCACCGGAGGCAGCAGTTGGCGGACCGATCGCTCTTGTGGAAGAGGGAGATATCATCAAAATCAATATCCCTGAGATGACCCTGGATATTGCAGTGTCCGATGAAGAGATGGCGGCACGTAAGGCAAAATGGCAGCCAAGAGAACCAAAAGTTACCACCGGCTACCTTGCGCGTTACGCATCTATGGTAACATCTGGCAACCGAGGAGCAATCTTACAGATTCCGGGAAAGAATGATTAAAGAAAAGAGGTTCATGTGTGCTTTCCGGATTTTGGAAGCATTGGTGAAGCAATTAGATATGGAAACACGAAAGGGGATTTAGAGAATGCAGTTAACAGGTGCGCAGATCGTGATCGAATGTCTGAAAGAACAGAAGGTTGATACTGTATTCGGATATCCGGGCGGCGCTATCTTAAATGTATATGATGAATTATATAAACATCAGAATGAGATCAGACATGTTTTAACTTCCCATGAGCAGGGTGCGTCCCATGCAGCGGACGGTTATGCGAGAAGTACGGGAAAAGTAGGTGTCTGTTTTGCAACAAGCGGACCGGGGGCAACGAACCTTGTCACCGGAATCGCAACCGCATATATGGATTCTGTTCCAGTGGTGGCGATCACCTGCAATGTAAATGTTCCATTACTTGGAAAAGACAGTTTTCAGGAGATCGACATTGCGGGAATCACAATGCCGATCACAAAACATAACTTTATTGTAAAGGATATTCATAAACTGGCAGACACGATCCGCCGTGCGTTTAAAATTGCGCAGACCGGAAGACCGGGCCCGGTTCTTGTGGATATCCCAAAAGATATCACGGCAGCGAAGACGGAATACAAGGCAAAAGAGCCGGAAGTGATCTCAGGAATTTCACAGACGATCACAGAGGAAGACTTAAACAAAGCGGTCAAGATGATCCAGAAGGCAAAGAAACCATACATATTTGTCGGTGGTGGAGCCGTGATCTCCGGCGCCAGTGAGGAATTAAAGAAATTTGTCAAAATGGTAGATGCGCCTGTCTGTGATTCCCTCATGGGAAAAGGAGCTTTTGACGGAGAGGATGATCTTTATACCGGAATGCTTGGAATGCATGGAACAAAAGCATCCAATCTCGGTGTCAGTGAGTGTGATCTTTTAATTGCTGTCGGCGTAAGATTTTCAGACCGTGTACTCGGCAATGCAAAGAAATTTGCAAGTCAGGCAGATATTTTACAGTTTGATGTGGATCCTGCGGAAATTAATAAAAATATCCAGACAGATGCATCTGTGATCGGTGATATCAAAGAGATCCTGCTTCGTGTGAATGAGCGGCTGACACAGATGAACCATACGGAATGGATCACACATATCATGGATTACAAAGTAAAGTATCCACTGACTTATCCAAAAACCGGATTATCAGGTCCTTATGTCATTGAGGATATCTATAAAGAGACAAACGGGGATGCCATCATTGTGACGGAAGTAGGACAGCATCAGATGTGGGCGGCACAGTATTACAAATACAAAAAACCGAGAACACTTCTGACATCCGGTGGTCTTGGAACAATGGGGTATGGTCTTGGTGCTGCGATCGGTGCACAGATCGGATGCCCGGATAAACAGGTCATTAATATTGCCGGAGACGGATGTTTCCGTATGAATATGAATGAAATTGCAACTGCAGTGAGACAAAAATTACCACTCATCGAAGTGATCATTAATAACCATGTACTTGGAATGGTCAGACAGTGGCAGGATTTGTTTTATGAGAAACGTTATTCTGCAACCGTTTTAGATGACGGTGTAGATTATGTGAAATTGGCGGAAGCCATGGGTGCAACGGGCTATCGGGCAACGAATCGTGAAGAGTTTAACAAAGCTCTGAAGAAAGCACTTGCATCTGATACCCCGGTTGTAATAGACTGTATCATAAATAGTGATGACAAGGTATGGCCGATGGTTGCTCCGGGTGAAGCAATCAGTTCTGCTTTTACCGGGGATGACTTGAAAAAGAAACAGGAGGAGTAATGATTATGAGCAGAGTTTACAATTTTTCCGCAGGACCAGCCGTTCTGCCAGAGGAAGTATTGAAGGAAGCAGCAGATGAGATGTTGGACTATCAGGGCAGTGGAATGTCTGTTATGGAGATGAGCCATCGTTCCAAAGTGTATGATAACATCATCAAAGAGGCAGAGCAGGATTTAAGAGATCTGTTAAATATCCCGGACAATTACAAGGTACTGTTTTTACAGGGCGGAGCTTCACAGTTCTTTGCAGAGGTTCCTATGAACCTGATGAAAAACCGCAAGGCCGGATATATCTTAACTGGTCAGTGGGCAAAGAAAGCATTCCAGGAAGCAAAAATCTACGGAGAGGCAGTTGAACTTGCTTCTTCTGCAGATGAGACATTCTCTTATATCCCGGATTGTTCTGATCTTCCGATCACAGATGATATGGATTATGTATACATCTGTGAAAACAATACAATTTATGGAACAAAATACAAAAAACTTCCAAACACAAAAGGCAGGATTTTAGTATCCGATGTATCCTCCTGCTTTTTGTCTGAACCGATGGATGTCACAAATTACGGAGTTGTATATGGCGGCGTTCAGAAGAATATCGGTCCTGCCGGAGTTGTGATCGCAATCATCCGTGAGGATTTAATTACCGATGATGTCCTTCCGGGAACCCCAACCATGTTAAAGTGGAAAACACAGGCAGATAATGATTCCCTTTACAATACACCACCTTGCTACAATATTTATATCTGCGGCAAAGTGTTCAAATGGTTAAAGAAGATGGGCGGGCTTTCTGTGATGAAAGAGCGCAATGAAGAGAAAGCAAAAATCTTATATGATTTTTTAGACCAGAGCAGACTGTTCAAGGGAACCGTAAGAAAAGAAGACCGTTCCCTTATGAATGTTCCATTTGTGACCGGCAATGAAGAATTAGATGCCAAGTTTGTAAAAGAGGCAGCAGCAGCCGGATTTGTAAACTTAAAAGGACATCGTACCGTAGGTGGTATGAGAGCATCCATTTACAATGCAATGCCGAAAGCGGGCGTTGAAAAATTAGTAGAATTCATGAAGAAGTTTGAGGAGGAAAATGCATAATGTTCAAATATAATTGCTTAAATCCAATTGCATCCGTAGGATTAGATCTTTTCTCAAACGACTATGAAAAAGTAGAGGACTTAGGTCAGGCAGACGCAGCACTCGTAAGAAGTGCTGCCATGCATGATCTTGAACTTCCGGATTGCCTGCTTGCAGTAGCAAGGGCAGGAGCTGGTGTCAACAACATTCCTCTTGATAAATGTGCAGAAAAAGGAATCGTTGTATTCAATACTCCGGGGGCAAATGCAAACGGTGTAAAAGAACTTGTTTTTGCAGGAATGCTTTATGCATCCCGTGATATTGTAGGTGGTATCGACTGGTGCCTTGCAAATCAGAATGATGAGAACATTGCAAAAACAGCAGAAAAACAGAAAAAGAACTTTGCAGGAACTGAGATTTCAGGTAAGAAACTCGGCGTCATCGGACTTGGTGCTATCGGTGTGTTAGTTGCCAACGCAGCCATCCATATGGGTATGGATGTATATGGATATGATCCATACATTTCCGTCAGTGCAGCATGGAATCTTTCCAGAAGTGTCAAACATATCAGCAATGTGGAAGATATTTACCGAGAGTGTGATTACATTACGATTCATGTTCCACTTTTGGATTCTACAAAGAAGATGGTCAATGCAGAAGCAATTGCCATGATGAAACCAAATGCAATTGTTTTAAATTTTGCCAGAGACCTTCTTGTGGATGAAGAAGCTATGGTGGAAGCTTTAGCTGCCGGAAAAATCAAAAAATATGTATCTGATTTCCCAAATCCAACCACAGTCGGAGCAAAGGGATGTATTGTAACACCACATCTTGGAGCATCTACCGCAGAGTCAGAGGATAACTGTGCGATCATGGCAGTCAGAGAGATCCGTGATTATATGGAGAATGGTAACATTGTCCATTCCGTGAACTTCCCGGATTGTTCTATGGGCGCATGTACTACCGCAGGAAGAATCGGTATCCTGCATCGGAATGTAAGTGGTATGATCAGTCAGTACTCCACAACATTGGGAGATGCCGGAATGAACATTGCAGGAATGACAAACAAATCCAAAGGTGATTATGCATATGTATTGATCGATGTGGATTCACCTGTAACAGATGAAGTCATTCAGAAGTTAGAGAACATTGAGGGCGTCTTAAAAGTCCGTAAAGTAAAATAAAAAATGAGGGCAGAAAAATGTTGCTGACAGTTGGTACAACAGAGGCAGTGGAAGCCATTGCCGAAGCGCAGGAAAATCTTCAGGAGGTTGCAAAAAATCCCGGGATTCTCCGCACTTATTTTCAAAACCTTGTTCCGGATCTTTTGAATTTTGCACTGCAGGTTGTCATTGCGGTCATCGTATATGCAGTGGGAGCTAAACTGATCGGTCTGATCGTTAAGATCGTAAGAAAAACGATGGAGCGCAGAAATGCAGATGTCGGAGTGATACAGTTCCTGTCTGCAGTCGTGAAATATGCATTGTATTTTATCTTGATCCTGACAATCTTAAGCCTGTTTGGGATAGCAACTACCTCAGCGGTGGCAGTGCTCGGTTCCTGTGGTGTGGCGGTTGGTCTTGCACTGCAGGGAAGTCTCTCCAACTTTGCAGGCGGAGTGCTGATCCTTTTGCTAAAACCTTTTGTGGTAGGAGATTATATCATTGAGGGCTCAAATGAAGGAACGGTATACGAGATTTCTGTTTTCTATACCAAGTTAAAGACCGTAGACAATAAAATGATCGTGATTCCAAACGGTAATCTGTCCAACAGCAGCCTGGTCAATGTATCGCATATGGATAAACGGCGGGTGGACATTGTGGTAGGTATTGGTTATGAAGCAGATATCCGTACTGCAAAAAATATTTTATATGAGATCGGCAGAAATGATCCGGCAAGACTGCCGGAAGAGGACGTTGTGGTGTTCGTAGATAATCTTGGTGCATCTTCGGTGGACCTTGGTATCCGGATCTGGGTCAAAACAGCAGATTACTGGGATACGAAGTGGCGGTTGATGGAAAATATCAAATATGCACTGGATGAAAATCATATTTCGATTCCGTATCAGCAGATTGATGTGCAGATCAAGCAGTAAAATTTATTAATAGTTGTTGACAAAAAATCCGATGTATGCTAACTTCAATTTGTGTGACATGCACAAAAACATGTCAAATTTACAAAAAGGTTTTAGAGGTATTAGGAGGATTTTGTTATGCAGCAGGGAACTGTAAAATGGTTTAATGCAAAAAAAGGCTACGGATTTATTTCCGACGCAGATGGTAACGATGTATTTGTTCATTTTTCTGCATTAGACATGGATGGATTCAAAGAGTTAAAAGACGGTGAAAAAGTTGAATTTGAAGTGACAGAGGGAGCAAAAGGACCTCAGGCAGCAAATGTAAGACGCATCGGCTAATTCATAGATGAGAATCTGAAAAGCGGGGGACTGTAACACGGTATTCCTTAAGAATAGGGAATGGTTGTTACAGTCTTTTTTTGTTTCAGAAATTTTCGAAGATAAAAATAGGATAATGCCGCGAAGTGTGGTATACTATAGAACAGTATGTATTAGAGAGAGGACAGACAGATGCAGTTAAAAGATTTACAGGCATATGAAATTTTAGAAAAACGCCCGATCAAAGATCTCAATTCCGAAGGAATCATTCTCCGCCACAAAAAAAGCGGAGCGCGGATCGCAGTGATTTCCAACGATGATGACAATAAGGTCTTTTATATCGGTTTTCGCACACCGCCGGAGGATTCCACGGGGGTGGCACATATCATTGAGCACACTGTTTTGTGTGGTTCTGACAAATATCCGGTCAAAGATCCTTTTGTGGAACTGGTGAAGGGTTCCTTGAACACCTTTTTGAATGCAATGACTTATCCGGAGAAGACAATCTATCCGATCGCAAGCTGCAATGATAAAGATTTCCAGAATCTGATGAGTGTCTATATGGATGCGGTTTTTCATCCGAATATTTATAAATATCAGGAGATCTTCCAGCAGGAGGGATGGCACTATGAATTAGAGAGCGAGGATGCTCCGGTGACCATCAACGGTGTTGTATACAATGAGATGAAAGGCGCTTTTTCCTCACCGGATGATGTCTTAAGCCGTCAGATCATGACATCCCTTTTTCCAGACACGACTTATGCAAACGTTTCCGGCGGAGATCCTCTGCATATTCCGGAACTGACTTACGAGGAATATCTGGATTTCCACCGCAGATATTATCATCCTTGTAATTCCTACATTTATCTCTATGGAGATATGGATGTGGCAGAGAAGCTTGCGTGGATGGATGAAGCATATCTGGGGAAATATGAGGCAATCGGGCTTGATTCAGAGATAAAGCTTCAGAAACCATTTGAAAAACCAATCGAAGTGACACATAAGTATTCCATTTCTTCCACGGAATCCGAAGAAAACAATACCTATCTTTCTTATAACACGGTGATAGAAACAGCACTGGACGAGAAATTGTATCTCGCATTTGATATTTTGGATTATGCGCTGGTCAGTGCGCCGGGAGCACCGTTAAAACAGGCATTGATCGATGCCGGGATCGGTTCAGAGATCACAGGCGGATATGACAGTGGAACGCTGCAGCCGACATTTTCTGTGATTGCAAAAAATACCAATCCGCAGGAAAAAGAGCATTTTCTGGCTGTCATCCGTGAGACATTAGAAGGGCTTGTAAAAAATGGATTAAATAAAAAATCGCTGCTGGCAGGGATCAATAGTTCTGAATTCCGTTACCGTGAGGCTGATTTCGGACATTTCCCAAAAGGACTTTTATATGGGATCCAGTGTCTGGACAGCTGGCTTTATGATGATATGCGTCCATTCCTTCATCTGGAGGCATTAGATACTTACCGTTTCTTAAAAGAGCAGGTGGAGACAGATTATTTTGAGCAGCTGATCCAGAAGTATTTATTAAATAACAGGCATGCATCTGTTGTGATCATTGAACCTGAGAAAGGCTTAAATGCAAAAAATGAGGCTGCCTTAGAGAAAAAACTTGCGGAATATAAAGCGGGGTTATCAGAAGATGAGATCCGAAAGCTGATCGCAGATACAAAACACCTGAAGGAATATCAGGAGACACCTTCTCCAAAAGAAGATCTGGAAAAAATTCCGATGCTTGCGCGCTCTGATATGAAAAAAGAGGCAGCACCTTTTTATAATACAGAACTTTCAGTGAAAGGTATCCCGGTGGTACACCATGATATTTATTCGAATGGGATCATCTATCTGACCATGTTGTTCGATATTGCGCACATTCCGGCAGAGGACATTCCGTATCTTGGCGTATTGAAGGCGGTACTTGGCTATGTGGATACAAAAAATTATTCCTATGCGGATTTTGCAAATGAAGTGAACATCCATACCGGAGGAATCAGCAGTACGATCGGTGTGTATCCGGGCGTGAAGGATAAAGATGGATATCAGGTAAAATTTGAGGTGCGTACCAAGGCATTATATGACAAATTGCCGGAGGCTGCAGCATTGATGAAAGAAATGCTTTTCACCTCAAACATTGATGATGAAAAGCGTCTGTATGAGATCGTTGCCGAGTTGAAATCAAGACTTCAGGTAAGCATCAGTTCCGCCGGACATTCCGTGGCTTCGACAAGAGCCATGACATATTTTTCCAGGGCGGCTGCTTACAAAGATACGATCACATTCTATGAGACACTGTGTGATCTGGAAGCACATTTTGATGAGAGAAAAGAAGCACTGACCGCAAAATTAAAAGAGATGGTTTCCTCCATTTTTACCAAAGAACATCTTCTGGTCAGTGTCACCTGCGAAAAAGACGGGGTTTCCATCGTAGAAGCAGAGCTGGAAAAATTCATTCCAATGCTATATGAAACTTCCGGGGAGGAAAAACGGGCAGAGATCGTTCCGGTTCAGAAGAATGAGGGATTTATGGATGCCTCCCAGGTACTGTATGTGGCGAGAGCCGGAAACTTCCGTGCACATGGCTTTGACTATCACGGTGCACTGCGCATTTTAAAAGTGATCATGGAGTATGATTACCTCTGGATCAATATCCGTGTGAAAGGCGGAGCATACGGCTGCATGAACGGTTATATGAAGAATGGAGACACTTATTTTGTCTCTTACCGTGATCCAAATCTGGAAAAAACAAATGAGATTTATGACGGAATCCCTGCATATATTGAGCAGTTTACTGCAGATGAACGTGACATGACAAAATATATCATCGGGACGATCAGTGATATGGATGTGCCAATGAATCCAAGCACGAAGGGCGATCGGTCCATGGCAGCTTATTTACAGAATATTTCGTACGAAGAGATCCAGAAAGAGCGTGATCAGGTGATCGGTGCGACGCAGGAGGATATCCGGGGACTCCGGGATATGATCGCATCTGTTCTCGCAGAGAATAATCTCTGTGTAGTCGGAAATGAGGAAACCTTGCAGGCAAGTGAAGGAATGTTTGGGGAAGTAAAACACTTGAATGAATCAGAACGATGATTGTGAAATTTACAATTATCTGAGTAAATAAATACAAAGAGAGGAAGTTTATGAACGAAAAATTTAAATCCGGATTTGTGACGATCATCGGAAGACCAAACGTGGGAAAATCCACATTAATGAACCATCTGATCGGACAGAAGATCGCAATCACATCGAACAAACCGCAGACGACCAGAAACCGCATCCAGACGGTCTATACGGATATGGAACGTGGGCAGATCGTATTTCTGGATACACCGGGGATCCACAGGGCAAAAAATAAACTTGGGGAGTACATGGTAAATGTGGCAGAGCATACCTTAAATGAGGTGGATGTGATCTTATGGCTTGTGGAACCGTCTAATTTTATCGGAGCCGGCGAGCAGCACATTATCGAGCAGTTGAAAAAAGTAAAAACACCGGTCATTCTGATCATCAATAAAGTGGATACCGTAGACCGTGAAAAAATCGTGGAATATATTGACACATACCGCAAAGTGTACGATTTTGCGGAGATTATTCCGGCGTCTGCACTGCGTGCAAAGAATCTGGACACGGTCATTGACATGATTTTCAAATATCTGCCGTATGGACCGCAGTTCTATGATGAGGATACGGTCACCGACCAGCCGGAGCGCGCTATTGTTGCGGAGATCATCCGTGAGAAGGCACTGCATGCGCTCGATGATGAGATTCCGCATGGAATTGCCGTTTATATCGACCGGATGAAGGGCAGAAAGGGACAGAATATCATTGACATTGACGCAACGATCGTCTGCGAGCGTGATTCCCACAAGGGAATCATCATCGGAAAAGGTGGTGCAATGCTCAAAAAAATCGGAAGCAATGCGCGTTACGAGATCGAGCGGTTATTGGATACAAAAGTAAATCTGAAACTTTGGGTGAAAGTGAAGAAAGACTGGCGTGACAGCGATTTTCTGATTAAAAATTTTGGATACAATAAGGACGAAATTTAAACCGTTGCCAATATTTAACGTGTATAAGGTTTTTTACAACGCAAATCCTATCTGTATACAGATGGCAGGAGGGAAAAACGATGGAGAAAACCTGGAACACTTTTTGGGAAACAGGACGGATTGACGATTATCTGAAGATATGCAGAGAAAAAGAGAGTGACAGAGAGCAGGAAGTAAGGCAGAATGGGGCAGAACCTTGTAGTGACCGGAATGGTTTTAAATGCGATGCCGATTGGCGATTATGACAAAAGAATAACGCTGCTCACGAGGGAGAGAGGAAAAATCACAGCATTTGCCAGAGGGGCAAGAAAACCAAACAGTCAGTTTCTGGCTGCGACAAATCCTTTCTCCTTCGGGGAATTTGAACTTTTCGAGGGACGTTCTACATATACAGTTGCCAAAGTGTCCATCCAGAATTATTTCCGGGAGCTTGCAGCAGATTTCAACGCTGCCTATTATGGATTTTATTTTCTGGAATTTGCAGATTATTATTGTCAGGAAAATAACGATGAGACGGAAATGTTAAAACTGCTTTACCAGACACTCAGGGCTCTCGAAAGCCCTGCTTTTTCCAACAGGCTAGTGAGATGCATCTATGAACTTAAGACTCTCACGATCAACGGGGAAGCACCGAATGTGTTCGGGTGCACAAAATGTGGGAAAAAAGAGGAACTGCACTGGTTTTCGGGAAAGACAGCACATATGCTCTGCGATCACTGCGTGAATGAGCTGAAGCGGAAACCTGAAAACATGTCGGCTCTTCCAACCTATCAGAAGGTGCAGGAATCCACAGTCTATACTATGCAGTACATAATGACGGCAAAGCTTGCAAAGCTTTACACGTTTTCTGTATCCGATCAGGTATTGCGCGAATTACAGCAGTGTATCAGGGAATACATGAAATATTACATCAACCATTCTTTTAAATCACTAAAAATTTTGGAAGAGGTTGAAATCATGATATAAAAATTGTATAATATCCAAGATTAACATTGAATGAAATAGAAAGAGGATGGAGTCTGTAACATGAAGAGATTAGGGTGTATTGGACTGACAATCATGATCTGCGCAGGTATGCTCGCCGGGTGTGGTTCCAGTCTGGAGGCAGACACAAATACCGTTTATGTTTCAAAACATGGCAAAGTAGTTTCAATGGATGTGGAACAGCTTGACCAGTCTTATTATGATGAGACGGAGCTGAAAGAGTTTGTGGATTCCGCAGTGGATGAGTACAATACAGAGAATGGAAAAAATTCTGTAAAAGTGGATGATCTGACCGTGGAAGATGGCACAGCAAAACTCCGGATGGACTATGAAACGGTGGATGATTATACAGCGTTTAATGGTGTGGAATTGTATGAGGGTAAAATCGTGCAGGCATTGGCTGCCGGGTATGATTTTGACACAGATTTTGCGGGCGTGGATAAAGACGGCTGTGTCACGGGAGTGACGAGAGGGGATATTCTCGCACAGGAAGATCTGAAAGTTGTCATTATTAAGGCAAATACCGATGTGAAGATTGACGGCAAAATTTTATATGTTTCCTGCGATAACGTGACGGTGACAGGAAAAGATTCTGTTTCCATTAAAGAGGGAACCGGAATCGAGAAAACCTGGATCACGGAAGCAGAAGAAGTACCATCCACAGAGGCCGTCTTGGAGACAGAAAGTACGGAAGACGCAGGGGATGTCATTGAGGGAGAAGTGATCATAGGAACAGAGGAAGCTTCCGGCAATGATGTAGTCACAAATCTTTCCGGCGGTTCATCCGGTACAGATGTCTATACTTATATCATTTACAAATAGGCTCGCGATGATACAATAAATCATAAGTACGAGTTATAAATAATTGCATAATACAGCAATAATATAATAGAATGTGAGGAATTTATTATGGAAAAGACGATGGACAAAATCGTAGCACTTGCAAAATCAAGAGGATTTGTATATCCGGGTTCTGAGATTTACGGGGGTCTTGCAAATACATGGGATTACGGAAATCTTGGTGTAGAGTTGAAGAACAACGTAAAAAGAGCATGGTGGCAGAAATTCATTCAGGAAAACCCTTACAACGTAGGTGTTGACTGTGCCATCCTTATGAATCCACAGACATGGGTTGCATCCGGACATCTCGGAGGATTCTCTGATCCGTTAATGGATTGCAAAGAGTGCCATGAGCGTTTCCGTGCAGATAAGATCATTGAGGATTTTGCTGCTGAGAAGAACATTGAATTAAAGGGCTCTGTGGATGGATGGACACAGGAAGAAATGAGAGATTTCATCGAGGAACATCAGATCCCATGTCCTACATGTGGCAAACATAACTTCACAGACATCCGTCAGTTTAACTTAATGTTTAAAACATTCCAGGGTGTTACTGAAGATGCAAAGAACACAGTTTATTTAAGACCTGAAACAGCACAGGGAATTTTCGTAAACTTTAAAAATGTACAGAGAACTTCCAGAAAGAAAATCCCATTTGGAATCGGTCAGATCGGTAAATCTTTCCGTAACGAGATCACACCGGGTAACTTTACATTCCGTACCCGTGAGTTCGAACAGATGGAATTAGAGTTCTTCTATGAGCCGGGTACTGATCTTGAGTGGTTCCAGTATTGGAGAGGATTCTGCCGTGACTGGTTACAGACACTTGGTATCAAAGAGGATGAGATGCGTCTTCGTGACCATTCACCGGAAGAACTTAGCTTCTACAGCAAGGGAACAACCGATATTGAGTTCTTATTCCCATTTGGATGGGGCGAGTTATGGGGTATCGCTGACAGAACAGACTATGACCTCACACGGCATCAGAACGTATCAGGACAGGATCTCACTTACTTTGATGATGAAAAAGGTGAGAGATATATCCCATATGTGATCGAGCCATCTCTTGGAGCTGACCGTGTGGTACTTGCATTCTTATGTGCTGCTTATGATGAGGAGAACATTGGTACAGAGGAAAAACCGGACATGAGAACCGTGCTTCATTTCCATCCGGCACTTGCGCCTGTTAAGATCGGTGTACTTCCATTATCCAAGAAGTTAAATGAGGGCGCTGAGAAAGTATATGCACAGCTTGCAAAGAAATATAACTGTGAGTTTGACGACAGAGGAAATATCGGAAAACGTTACAGAAGACAGGATGAGATCGGAACCCCATTCTGTGTTACTTACGATTTCGAGTCTGAGACAGACGGAGCAGTGACTGTCCGTGACCGTGATACGATGGAGCAGGAGCGTATCAAGATCGAAGATCTGGATGCATATTTTGCAAAGAAATTTGAATGGTAAGAGTTCCATAATATGGAATAGAATTTCAAATTGTGAAATGTGCATAAAAAATAGGCGAAAAGAAGCAAAAAAGTTGTTGCCTTTTGGTTAATGTGTGGTATTATAAGTATGTGCGTTTTGGAAAAACGTGCATACTTGTGACAAGAACAGGGGTTAATGCTCTCTGTTTGAATAAAAGTTACAGTATTTTATATTAGGAGGAATTATAAAATGGCAAACAAATGGGTTTATATGTTTAGCGAAGGCGACATGACCATGCGTAACCTGCTTGGTGGTAAAGGTGCCAACCTTGCAGAGATGACAAGCATCGGACTTCCTGTACCACAGGGATTCACAATCACAACAGAGGCTTGTACACAGTATTATGAAGATGGACGTAAGATCAACGACGAGATCATGGCTCAGGCTATGGAAGGCGTTAAGAAAATGGAAGAGATCAACGGAAAGAAATTCGGAGATCTTAAGAATCCATTATTAGTATCTGTTCGTTCAGGTGCAAGAGCTTCTATGCCAGGTATGATGGATACTATCTTAAACCTTGGTTTAAATGACGAAGTAGTAGCAGCTATGATCGCTGGTAACCCAGATCCAGCATTCGAGCGTTTCGTTTACGATTCCTATAGACGTTTCATTCAGATGTTCTCTGACGTAGTTATGGAAGTTGGTAAGAAATATTTCGAACAGCTTATCGACAAGATGAAAGAAGAAAGAGGCGTTAAATTCGATATCGACCTCACAGCAGCAGACTTAAAAGAATTAGCAGAGCAGTTCAAAGCTGAGTACAAGAACCAGTTAGGAACAGACTTCCCTTCAGATCCTGTAGAGCAGTTAAAACTTGCTATTGAAGCTGTATTCCGTTCTTGGGACAACCCACGTGCAAACGTTTACCGTCGTGACAACGATATCCCATATTCCTGGGGAACTGCTGTTAACGTAATGCCAATGGTATTCGGTAACTTAAATAACGAGTCCGGTACAGGCGTTGCATTTACACGTGATCCAGCTACAGGTGAGAACAAACTTATGGGTGAGTTCTTGATCAATGCACAGGGTGAAGACGTAGTTGCCGGTGTTCGTACTCCAATGCCAATCGCACAGATGGAGCAGGAATTCCCAGAAGCTTACGCTGAATTCTTAAAAGTATGTGAGACTCTTGAGAATCACTACCATGATATGCAGGATATGGAGTTCACTGTAGAGAACAAGAAACTTTACATGTTACAGTGCCGTAACGGTAAGAGAACAGCTCCAGCTGCATTAAAGATCGCTTGCGACCTTGTTGATGAAGGACATAAGACAGAGGAAGAAGCAGTATTAATGATCGATCCTCGTAACTTAGATACATTATTACATCCACAGTTTGATGCTGCTGCATTAAAAGCTGCAACTCCACTTGGAAAAGGTCTTGGAGCATCTCCAGGAGCTGCTTGTGGTAAAGTTGTATTTACAGCAGAAGATGCTGAGGCTTGGAATGCAAGAGGAGAGAAAGTCGTATTAGTACGTCTTGAGACTTCTCCAGAAGATATCACTGGTATGAAGGCTTCCCAGGGTATCTTAACAGTACGTGGTGGTATGACATCCCACGCAGCCGTAGTTGCACGTGGTATGGGTACATGCTGTGTATCCGGATGTGGCGATATCGCTATGGACGAAGAAAATAAGAAATTCACATTAGCTGGAAAAGAGTTCCATGAAGGAGATTACATCTCTATCGATGGTACAACAGGTAACATCTATGATGGAGCTATCAAGACAGTTGATGCTACAATCGCTGGTGAGTTCGGTCGTGTTATGGCATGGGCTGACAAATACAGAACATTAAAAGTTCGTACAAATGCAGATACTCCAGCAGATGCTAAGAAAGCTCGTGAGCTTGGTGCAGAAGGTATCGGACTTTGCCGTACAGAGCATATGTTCTTTGAGGAAGACAGAATTGCTGCATTCCGTGAGATGATCTGCTCTGATACAGTAGAAGAAAGAGAAGCTGCTCTTGAGAAGATTCTTCCATATCAGCAGGGAGACTTCGAAGCACTTTACGAAGCATTGGAAGGTAACCCAGTTACAATTCGTTTCCTTGATCCACCTCTTCATGAGTTCGTTCCAACTGAAGAAGCAGATATCGAGAAACTTGCAAAAGCTCAGGGTAAATCCGTTGAGACAATCAAGAACATCATCGCTTCTTTACATGAGTTCAACCCAATGATGGGACACAGAGGATGCCGTCTTGCAGTTACTTATCCAGAAATTGCTAAGATGCAGACAAAAGCTGTTATCCGTGCAGCTATCAACGTACAGAAGAAACATCCAGACTGGACAGTAAAACCAGAAATCATGATTCCACTTGTATGTGAAGTTAAAGAGTTAAAATACGTTAAGAAAGTTGTTGTTGAGACAGCAGACGCTGAAATCGCAGCAGCAGGCGTTAAATTAGAGTATGAAGTTGGTACAATGATCGAGATTCCAAGAGCAGCTCTTACAGCTGATGAGATCGCTAAAGAGGCTGATTTCTTCTGCTTCGGTACTAACGATTTAACTCAGATGACATTTGGATTCTCTCGTGATGATGCTGGTAAGTTCTTAAATGCTTACTATGATACAAAGATCTTCGAGAATGATCCATTTGCAAAACTTGACCAGAATGGTGTTGGTAAGTTAATGGATATGGCTATCAAACTTGGTAAACCAGTAAATCCAAAACTTCATGTTGGTATCTGTGGAGAGCACGGTGGAGATCCATCTTCCGTAGAGTTCTGCCACAAGATTGGTTTGGACTATGTTTCCTGCTCACCATTCCGTGTACCAATCGCTCGTTTAGCAGCAGCTCAGGCAGCTATCAGCAATAAATAAGAGTACTCATTCTTTGGAGAAGGTTGTGTATAAAAAAAACCCATATCAGCGTTGATTCGCTGATATGGGTTTTTTGGATGTCTGCAAGAAAAGAAAGTATTGTAAGTGGAATTGCATGTTCTCCATTTTCATATCTGGAATAAGTGCGCTGGTTTACATTCAGAAGCTTTGCAATATATTCCTGTGTATAATCGGAATCTTCTCTCAAATCTCGGATTCTTTGAATATTCATTTAAATGTCTCGTTTGCTTTTGTTCATAAAGAAACTAACATATGAAAATCGGTGTTATTTTTGTTTAGCAACGACTTATCGGCTTGATACTTGTCAAACTAAATGGTAAAATTAAACCACACTAGGACAGGTCTACCTTGCTGTATGTAACCCAATCCTAAGACTAAAGCTTCGGAGGAGCGTGTAAAATATGCAGGAATTAAAAAAGCTTCCAGTCGGTTTTGAGAACTTTCAGGAAATTCGGAAGTTAGACTTTTATTATGTGGATAAAACAAAATTGGTAGAGCAGCTTCTTGAAAATTGGAGTAAAGTGAATTTATTTACCAGACCACGCCGATTTGGAAAAACCTTAAATATGAGTATGCTTAAGAGCTTTTTCGAGATTGGAACAGACACAGCATTATTTGATGGCCTTTATATTTCGCAGAATGAAGAACTTTGTAAGGAATATATGGGAAAGTATCCTGTTATATTTCTGTCTCTCAAAGGTGTAGATGGACTAACATTTGAAGAAGCACGGTCTGCCCTGTGTGAGTTGATTGCTGGCGAGGTGAGACGATTTAAGTTCTTGCTGAACAGTAGCAGACTGGACAATGACGAAAAGAATATATATCGTGATTTGATTTCACTTCAAGGGGAACAGGAAACTACTCTTGCAACGAAGCTGAAATTCTCACTTAAGAAAATTTCAGAACTTTTATATCAACACTATGGTCAGAAAACGATTGTTTTGATCGACGAGTATGATGTTCCACTTGATAAGGCCTTTCAGCATGGCTATTATAGAGAAATGGTGGCACTTATTCGTGGATTGTTCGGTGAAGCACTTAAAACAAATGATTTTCTACAGTTTGCTGTATTAACAGGATGCCTTCGGGTTTCCAAAGAGAGCATCTTTACTGGCTTGAATAATTTTAAGGTTTATTCGGCAGACGATGTTCGATATGATGAAGAATTCGGCTTTACGAATGAAGAAGTAAAAAAATTGCTGGAAGACTACAATCTGCAGAAACATTTCACAGAAGTGAAGGAATGGTATGATGGCTATCGTTTTGGTAATGCAGATATTTATTGCCCATGGGATGTAATCAATTATGTTGACGATTTGGTAAGTGAGGCTAAATCGCAGCCAAAGGCATATTGGATTAACAGTAGTGGAAATGATCTTGTAAAACGATTTATCGACATGGCAGATAAAACTACAAAGGATGAAATCGAACAATTGATTGTGGGAGAGGCAGTCGAAAAGAGAATCCGTTTGGATCTGACCTACGACGAGATTGATAACAGCATTGATAATTTGTGGAGTGTTCTTTTTACAACCGGATATCTCACAAAAAATGGTGATGTAGAAAATGGGATGTATAGATTGATCATTCCAAACAAGGAAGTCAGGGAAGTCTTTCTTTTACAAATCCGTGACTGGTTTGACCAGGTAGTTGCGAATGACCACGCATCTACGGAAAAAATCAACAGGGGTTTTCTTGAAGGAAAGACAGATGACATCCAGCGGGAACTTACAATGTTTCTTGGCGAAACAATCAGCGTTTTAGATACGAAAGCAAGAAACGAAGAAAAAGAGATTTTTTATCATGGTATTCTGATCGGTATTTTAAAAAATTATTCGGGCTGGGCGGTTAAATCGAATAGAGAATCTGGTGATGGATATGCAGATATTTTGCTTAAGCCTAAGAATCCAGATGTTGGAATCGTGATAGAACTGAAATACGCACATTCCATGAATGAACTTGACAAGGCGTGTGAACGAGCTATGGAGCAGATTAAGAATCACAGATATGACGCAGAACTCCGTGAGGATGGACGAAACGATCTTCTTGCATACGGAATTGCATTCTGTAAAAAACGTTGCAAAGTCGTAGTTGAAAAACTATAAAATACAAAAATCAGCACTGTTTCCATCGAGGAAGCTGTGCTGATTTGTTGATTTTTCAGTGTAAAGGAAAAAATGATTATAGACAGATCAAAACAACAGAAAAATCTTCTGGAAATGTTACAGGAAAAAAATGAATACATCAGTGCTCCATGCAATGGCAATGGAATCTGCGGAAAATGTATTGTGCGGTACAAACGTGGCGCAACAGAACCGACAAGGCGGGATAGAGAAGTTTTTTCGGAAAAACAATTGGAGGATGGATACCGTCTTGCCTGTCAATCTCATCCGGTAGGTGCATATGAAGTGGAACTCCCAGAGTCAGAAGAAACGATAGAAGTTCTTTCAGAGTGGGAGAAGCAGCAGAAACCGGACACAGAAGGACTTACAGAAGCTGATACCCAAACACCAGCAGAAGCGAAAACAAGCGGCGGAATACAGGACAAAAATACAGCAGAAGGAACGGCAGAGAAAACAGAAAATGCAATTTATGGAATCTGCATCGACATCGGAACAACGACTCTGGCGGCACTGCTTGTGAATCTGGAAACAGAAGCAGACTGCCAGACTGCCGTATCCGTTAATCACCAGAGAGCTTATGGTTCGGATGTGCTTTCGAGAATTTCTGCATCGAATAGTGGAAAAAAGTGGGAGATACAGAGGTGTATCCGGCAGGATCTTCAGAAACTGATCCGGGAGCTCCTTCAAAAAGAAAAGATAACGGAACAACAGATACAAAGGATCGTGATTGCAGGAAACACAACGATGTGTCATCTGCTTCGCGGATTTTCATGTGAGACACTGGGGGTGGCGCCTTTTCTGCCAGTTGACCTTTCATGGATGGAAGGCAGTGCTGCGGATTTTCTTGGAATGAAAGAATTGGATACAAAAGTTGTGATTTTGCCTGGGATCTCAGCGTTTGTAGGGGCTGATATCATGGCTGGCATTGCAAAAATGAATATGCACAGATCCGAAGGATATCATTTGTTGCTGGATATTGGAACGAATGGGGAGATGGTGCTTGGAAATTGCCGTCATATGTATGTGACGTCCACGTCTGCAGGACCGGCGTTTGAAGGCGGAAATATTTCCTGTGGCATGGCGAGCATTCCGGGAGTGATCTCACATGTTTTCATGGAAGAGACAGGGAAAGCCGGATTTCAGGTGATCGGTGAAACAGATGGAGAAAATAAGAAACAGCAGGCGATCGGAATCTGCGGAACAGGTATGATCGATCTGGTGTATGAACTACGGGAGCATCAGATGATCGATGAACATGGAACATATTCGGATCTTTATTTTGACACCGGATATGAGCTGGCAGAAAAAGTAAAATTCACACAGAATGACATCCGGGAACTTCAGATGGCAAAAGCGGCGATCCGTGCAGGAGTGGATATTTTAGTAAAAAAGGCAGGCATTACGTTTGACGAAGTGGACAACTGTTATCTTGCAGGTGGATTTGGAACAAAGATAGATATCAAAAAGGCGGCAGGGATTGGACTGATTCCGAAAGAACTGGAGATGAAAACGATTCCGGCCGGAAATACAGTTCTTGCAGGGACAAAAGAGGTTTTACTTAGCAGAATTTCAAAAGAAGAACTTGAAAAAATCCAGACCATGGCAGATGTCATCAATCTGGCAGAAGAAAATGATTTTGAGGAGATGTATCTCTCTTACATGGATTTTTAAGTAAACGACAGATAAAAATTCTTGTATTGAAAAGAAAAAATAAGTCTGTTATCATATAAGTATATGGTATGTACGGAAGAAAAAAGATTTTGACAGGTGGCTGAAACCACTACAAATGGAGAAGGATTGGCACAAAGGTTTATGACAAGAAAACATACAATATTAGTTGTGGATGATGCAAGACATAACAGGACTGCATTGCGGGAAATTTTAAATGACAATTATATCGTGCTTGAAGCAGAAAATGGACAGAATGCATTAGCAGTTTTAGAGGAGAAGTATCAGGCGGTAACTGTGATCATTCTTGACCTGATCATGCCGGACATGAGCGGACTGGAACTCTTAGAAATTTTTCACAAAGATGTAAGATATCAGAATATACCTGTGATCGCGATGCTGAGAGGCATCAATGACGAGATCGAGTGCAAGTGTCTGGAATACGGAGCATGGGATTTTATGCGGAAACCTTATGATCCGACGATCGTGCGTTTTCGTGTAAAGAATGTGATCGAGCGCAGTCAGATGAGAGTGGATGATGAATTAAAGTACCGTGCGGAGTATGATGTGCTTACCGGCATTTTGAACAAATCAAAGTTCTTTTATAATACGAGAAATATGCTGAATATTTTCGGTACGGAAGATTTTGCATTCATCAGGATCGATATTGAAAAATTCCAGCTGATCAATTCCTTTTTTGGAATGGATGAGGGTGATAATTTATTAAAGTATATGGCAGATTATCTGCAGAATGTGGAAAAAGAATATCGTTATATTACTTATGGAAGAATTGAGGCAGATATTTTTGCGGTATGCTTTTCTTATGAAAATGAGAAAGAGATCACAGACTTTGTGAAGAAATTCACGAATCAGATGGAAAAATATCCTCTGGATTTTGATATCACGCCTTTCTTTGGGATATATCTTGTGAAAAACCGTGATCTTTCCATCAACGAAATGTATGACAAAGCCAATCTTGCATCCAAAAACTGTAAGGGAAATTATATCCAGAACTATTTCTTTTACACAAAAGAGATGAGCGAGGAGATCATCAAGGAGCAGCACATCATCAACAATATGAAGAATGCGCTGAAGAACGAAGAGTTTGTGCTGTATTTGCAGCCCAAATATGAACTTCAGCGAAATTCCATTGCAGGGGCAGAGGTTTTGGTGCGATGGATCACAGCAGATGGCAGGATGATATCGCCGGGAGAATTTATCCCGGTATTTGAGCGGAACGGTTTTATCCTGAAGCTGGATCAGTATGTCTGGGAAAAGACATGCCAGTTGCTTGCGGGATGGAGAGATGAGGGAAGAAAAATATTTCCGGTTTCCGTCAATATTTCGCGTGTAAGTCTTTATAATCCCAAAATTGTGGATGTGATCTGTGGACTGACAGAAAAATACAATATTCCACCGGAATGGCTGCAGTTAGAGCTGACAGAGAGTGCATATACAGGAAACCCAAAAGCAATCAAAGAGATGATGGAGCAGCTGCAGAAAAAAGGTTTTTCTATTTTAATGGACGATTTTGGAAGCGGTTATTCCTCGCTGAATGTACTAAAAGATATTGCGGTTGACGTCTTGAAAATTGATATGAAGTTTCTGGATGGTTCCGGAGATGATGGCAGGAGTGAAAACATTCTGGCATCGGTAGTCCGCATGGCGAAGTGGCTGAATATGCCGGTCGTTGCTGAGGGTGCGGAGCGCAAAGAGCAGGTATCGTTTCTGCACAGTATCGGATGCGAATATGTGCAGGGATATTATTTTGCAAGACCAATGCCGGTAAAAGAATATGAAAAGCTGTTGTATGAACAGCCATACTTTGAAGATGATGCGACAAGAGGAACATCCAACGATACGAATGCCATCTGGACAGCGAATATGCAGATGGAAATGATTTTCTCCAACATGATGCAGGCAGCCGCAATTTATGAGTACAGCGACGGAAATATTGAAGTGGTGCGTGTAAATGACGCTTATTTTGACATGTTTGGTTATCATGACACAGACCGTGTGCACAAAGAGATTGAGGGATCCATTGATCATGTTGACAGAGAAAGGTTTATGGATACTTTTGCACAGGTTGTGGAGAATCAAAGTACTGCGGAATGTGAAGTGAAACGTTTTCTCGAGTCTGGCAGGGAAATCTGGATCAAGCTCCGCCTGAAGTATATTAACAGGGTAGGGGAACGCCATATTATTTTTGGATGCATTGACGATATCACGGTCCAGCGGGAGATGGACAATGAACTTGCAAAGTACCGTCTTGCACTGATGGAAGAAGAGGTAAACGAGAAAATCATGCTTGTCGTGGATGATATGGAGATTAACCGGGCATCGCTGGAGAGTATTTTTGAAACAGATTACCGTATCCTGCAGGCAGGAGATGGGGAAGAGGCACTTCGTATTTTAGAGGAACAGAATTATAAAGTGGATATGATCCTGTTAGATCTGATGATGCCTGGCATGAATGGACAGACTTTTATGCAGGAAAGGAAGAATGATCCAAGGATCTTAAATATTCCGGTGGTGATCATCACGGCGGATGATACAACAGAACAACAGGTATTGACGATGGAATTAGGTGCAAGCGATTATATTGTAAAACCGTTTATTCCGGAGATCGTGACCGGACGTGTGCAGAATGTCTGGGATTCCACAAGGCGAAAAAAAGAAGTTCTGCAGGAGCATCAGAAGTAGTGGATAAGCAAAAAAAACTGCGCGTGTTTTATTCAGATATCAGTGCCTTGCGTGACAGATCAGATCAACCACAGCTGTGGGAGTTTTTGTGCTGCGCCAGACAACAGAAAATAAAACAATGTAAAAATGAAGATGACAGGCTTCGTGCCTTTGGGGCAGGTCTGTTATTGGAATACGGTCTGCGGCAGTATGGTTACACGCAGACAATACCTGTGGGATCGCCTGCAGCAGCAGAGTTGGAGCAGACCGGACAAACACGGTCTTTGCAACAGGTAAGATTCGTTTATGGTAAAAATGGGAAGCCGTATCTTGGGACAGGGCAGGGAGAACGGCTTCCGCTTATGTTTAACCTCAGCCATTCGGGCATGTATGTGGCAGCAGCTTTTGGCACAGAGGATGTAGGTGTGGATGTGGAGCTAATACGCACCGGAAAACAGAAGATCGCACAGCGTTTTTTTGCAGAAGATGAGAGAAAATATCTGGAAAAATGTTGGACGGATGAGGCTTTTACCGGAATATGGACGAGGAAGGAAGCCTACATCAAGGCGGTTGGAACAGGGATCGCAATGTCTTTGGATTCTTTTTCCACGATGGAAGAACAGGTGGGAGAATATTATCTGAAAACATGGAACATCAAACGTGATGTCTGGCTGTCTGTCTGCCGGAAAGGGAGTGTGATCGGACGCTGTCTGCCGGAGAAAATCGCATTAGAACAGGTGTTTTCATAAGAGACAGAGCTACAGATCATAATGAGAATGGTACAGGGTCAGTACCGATAGAGATGGAAAATGGAGGTTGGGATTCATGTATGACGAGTTGACCGAACAGGACATAAAAAAAATGGAAGAAGAGATCGAGTACCGGAAGCTGGTTGTGAGAAAAAATGCGCTGGAAGCAGTCAAAGAGGCACGTGCACATGGCGACCTCAGTGAAAATTTTGAATACCATGCAGCAAAAAAAGACAAAAATCAGAATGAGAGCCGTATCCGTTATCTGGAGAAAATGATCAGGACGGCAAAGATTATTTCTACGGATTCTGCAGATGATGAAGTCGGAATGAACAATACCGTTACCGTCTATTTTGAGGATGATGACGAGGAAGAAACCTATAAAATTGTCACAACCATCCGCGGCAATTCCCTGAAAAATCTGATCAGTAACGAATCGCCTCTCGGAAAAGCATTGTTGGGACACAAAATAGGTGACCGCTGCGAAGTAAAAGTAAACGATAACTATTCCTATTTTGTAGAGATACGAAAAATCGAGAATACGGTGGATGATGGAACGGATAAACTGAGAAGTTTTTAAGATATAAGAAAGAAGATTGAGGAACAAAAAGATGAGATTAACAGAATTATTAAACAAAGATGAAGTGACGATTTCCTGCGAACTTTTTCCACCAAAACAGGGTGCGCAGTTGGAAAATTATAAAAATATCGTAAAAGATATGGCGGCATTAAAGCCGGCATATATGAGTGTCACTTACGGCGCAACAGGTGGAACATCTGATTATACGGTAAAGCTTGCAGAGGAAGTGCGTAACAATAACATTCCGGCGTTGGCACATCTGACCTGTGCCTCTTCCACCAAAGAAAAGGTGGCATCTGTCATTGAGGAGTTAAAGGCAGCAAATATCGAGAATATCCTTGCACTCCGTGGCGATATTCCTGCAAATGCAGATTTTCCGCTGCCGGATCAGTACAAGCACGCAAGTGAACTGATCGCAGATATCAAAGCACAGGGTGATTTCTGTATCGGTGGTGCATGCTACCCGGAAGGACACCCGGAAGCAGCAACGATTTTTGAAGATCTCGACCATTTGAAAGAGAAGGTGGACGCAGGATGCGAGTTCCTCACCACACAGATGTTTTTTGACAATAACATTTTATACAATTTTATGTACAAGGCATTAAAAAAAGGAATAGATGTTCCGATTGTAGCAGGTATTATGCCTGTCACCAACGCAAGCCAGATCAAACGTATCACATCTTTGTCCGGCAATATGGTTCCACCGAGATTTCTAGCGATCGTAGACAGGTTTGGAGACAACCCGGCAGCAATGCGTCAGGCGGGAATTGCATATGCAACAGAGCAGATCATTGATCTGATCGCCAACGGTGTCAATCATGTGCATATTTACACGATGAATAAACCGGATGTTGCAGGAGAGATTTTGGACAATCTTTCCAATATCTATGTGAGATAGTGGATGTAAAATGATTGCTTAAAGTGTGAAGAAAAATCAATATTTATGAAATGACAGGATACCTCCTGAGCAGATACGGGTAACAACCCCGAACCTGCCGGGAGGTATTTTTGCGTACTTGAAGAAACAAAGTGCATTTTTCGTGCGGTCTGTTGCATAAAATATTCGTGTGACCATTGTGTGACCGGGGATACCTATAATAACACAAGGATTTATAAAAAATTCAATGGATGAGCGGAGGAGATGGAGAGTGAAGAAAAAATACATGCTTATGGGAATCGCTGCAGTATTGATCCTGACAACGATGGTTGGCGGAACGCTTGCAGCTCTGAATACAAAAAGTGAAAAGTCAGTGGCAAATATTTCCATTAAGAGTGTGGGAGTCACGGTGATCGGGGATCAACCTGTGGCACTGGCAGACGGCGGGGAAAAAGAACCGGTTACGATCGTGCCGGGGGAAACGATCATCATGCCGAAGGCAGTACAAAACGATATCCCGGATGGTTATGATGTGTATGTAAAAGTCGTCATTTATCATGCATGGGATACAAAAAGCGGCGGACTTGTGAGTGCAGGGGAGGCGGATGATATCTATGTACATAATCAGGACTGGATCATAGGGTATGAGGATGATGAGCAGATGGTGATGTACTACACAAAGCCGCTGGCTCCAGAACAGACGACAACAAACTTTATGGACGGAATTCATTTTAAGGAATCTATGGGAAATGGATTTGCAGATGCAGTCTATACGTTAGAATACGAAGTTACGGCAGTTCAGGCGAATAACGCAAAAGATGCGATCGCAGCAGAGCTTGGCGTGTTCCCGGAGTTTGATGAAAATGGAACGATTTTGTCTGTTTCAGAAACAAGATAACGGTTGAAGGAGATTGGAGCATATGAAAATAAAAAACATAGCAGCCGTTCTGTTGCTTATTTGGACTTGTGGATTTTCATCGGTGGTCAGTGCGGCGGAAATTCAGACTGTGCAGCTGACAGAGGAAAATCAGCTTGTGTATACAAAAGATAAGACAGAGCTTGCCGGTGCTTTTGATGGCATGGCACCCGGAGACAGCAGGACCGTTGTCATTAAAATTGAGAATCAAAACAGTCATAAGGCATCTTTTTTTATTTCACAGAAGACAACGGATGCTTTGGAAGAAGCAGGAAAAGCGTCTGGTGGAGCATATGAGTTTCAGGTGGAGATCGGCAATGATACGAACAGGACATCTTTGCTGGATGCAGATGCAGGTGGTTATGCAGAAAATGTGGCAAGTGCCGAAGGTTTAGTTGAAATTACAGAACTGAATGAGTATCGTTATATGACAGCACTGAATCCGGGAGAATCGACGGATGTCTATGTGACGTTGACCTTAGACGGCGAGGGCATGGACAGTGCAAATGGGATTGATTATTCGCGTGCAGCAGGTGCGATGGAATTTGAATTCCGGGCGTACTATGCAGACGACAGAAAGCCGGTTGTAATCACAAATTATGTGACGGAGCACGGAGAAGACAATGTGGTGACAAAGATTGTAAAGAAAGTGATCCCAAAGACAGTTACAGAACAGCTTGTTCCACTGGCAAATGGTGTCAGGACAGGAGATCCTCTGACAGTGACGGTATCTGCAGGAGTTCTGGTGGCAGGTATTGTGATTGTCGGGATTGCGGTGAAAAAAAGAAAGGTGGAGCGTGAGTCATGAAAAAAGTAAAAAAAATAATTACAGGCTTTCTTATGGTTTTTATCTTCATGGCGCTGGTGCTTCCAATGACAACGGTGAAAGCTTCTGAGGAGAAAGAAGTGGCGGGAAAAAGAATGTATACAGTGACATTCCGTGCGGGAAATGTTGCAAGTTTTGATACAGATAAGATCACTGTTTCCGATGGAATGGAAGTGACAAAAAATTATATTAAGGTAAAAGTTGCAAAGGGAGATACACTTGCTTTCACAGTGCCTGGCTGGGAAAGTGATGCAAGGCTGACATCATGGTTTTCTAACTGCCTGCACTATGAAAAAGAGGCAGCATATGGGTTGAAAGCTTTTTCTGGCGTTGTGGGAACTGCGGTGGAGCGGAATACAGAGTATGTTTTGGATTATAAACGTCTGATCGATCCAGTTTCCTATACGGTGAGTTTCATAGACAGTCAGACAAAGGAACAGATAGCGGCTCCGCAGATCATCTATGGAAATGCCGAAGAAACCATTATGGTCACTCCAGTGACCGTTTCGGATTATACACCGACGGAGAGCAGTAAAATTATAAAACTGGAAAAAGGGAAAGAGAACACGGCAACGTTTGAATACCGCTACACCGGGGCTGTGGAGACGATTACCAGCACGGTGACAAACGTGGTTCCGGGCACAACACGGACAGAGACAGTCGTAAGTGAGGTCGAGGAGACGGTCATCGTTCCCGGAACCTCCCAGCCGACAGGATTTACTGCAAATGTAGTAAATAATGCGTCAAATGCAGTGAATGCGCCGGTAGGCAATACAGCAAATAACGTGGCAGATAATAACGCAAATAATGCAGCGGACAATGCGGTAAATGCTCCGGCAGATGATAATGAAGACCAGACCGTAGACGATAGCAATGTTGAAATTCCAGAGGAGCAGACACCGTTGGTAGATGGAGATGAGAACGATGGAGTTGTCGACATCGAAGAGAGCGAGACACCATTGTCAAACACAGCAGAGGATGAGAGCACCGTTTCCGGTGATGTGGATGGGAACGATGCAGATCTTGCAGCGCAGGAAATCGATGCAGCATCTGTACCTGTGGCTGTGCCGGTGATCGGCGGTATCGCAGCAGTTTTTATTGGGGGACTGATTGCTTTCCTTGTATATAAAAATAGAAAAAGGTCGAAGTAAGCAGGATTTTTAGGTACAGTATTCGACTTTTATGGCAATGCATGCATGTTAGACTTACAGGAAAAATCTGGCAGTCAGAGCTGGAAAAGAGGAGGAGAACTGCATGCTGACGATTCGGACTCTGGGAAAATTTCAGATCAGGGATGAAGAACATATTGTGAATGAGGAAGAGATACGGTCTCCCAAAATGATAAATCTGCTGGCTTATCTGATCCTTCACAGAAATCAGACACTGACTTTTTATGACATGGCAGATGCACTGTGGCAGGAGGAAGAAACGGGAAATCCGGCAGGTGCATTGAAAAATCTGATGTATCGTCTGAGAGTCTTTCTGAAGAAAAACTTTGGAGATGAGGATTTTATCCTGACCGATCATGGTTCCTACCGCTGGAATCCCAGACAGGAGGTGGCGGTGGATGCAGAACAGTTCGAACAAATGTTTGAATCTGCAAAGCAGAAAACTATTTCAGAGGGGGAGGCAATCCGGAAATTAAAAGCGGCGCTTGCACTCTATCAGGGTGATTTCATGACAAAAGTTGCAGATATGCACTGGGTGATGACGCTGAATACTTATTATCACTCTTTGTATTTAAACTGCGTCCGGTATCTGTGCGAATATTATGTCAGCACAGAAAAATTTGAAGAGTTAGAACAGCTTTGCAGTCAGGCACTTCAATGGGAAAGTCTTGATGAAGAGTTATATTGTTATCTGATCAGAGCATTGGCAGGAAAAAATAAAATTGGTTCCGCCCTGGAAGTTTATGAGAATGCCTGTCGGACGTTGCAGCAGCAGCTTGGAATTTGTGGACTGTCAAAATTAAAGGGCGTTTATGACAAATTACTGAGACAGAATAAAAGAGGAAATGTGCAGGGGATCGCACAGGTACATCAGGATATTGCAGAACAGGATCCGGTGGGAGCATTTTTGTGCGGGTATCCGGTTTTCCGGGAAATTTACAGGCTGCAGGTAAGAAAGACAGCCCGTTTTGATGAAAATGAATATATCCTCCTTCTGACTTTAAAGGCGGGGGAGCATACCGGAAGCAGGGTCAGTGATGTAGATCTGTTCCGCATCCGCAATGCGATGCCGCATCTGGCGGAGACATTGAAAAAATCGCTCCGTCCCGGGGATGCAGTGGCGCAGTTCAGCGATTCACAGTATGTGATTTTGCTTTCTGCATGCACTTATGAGGGTGGAATGCTGGCCGCAAACCGGATCATTTCAAAATTTTATCAGGATCATAAAGTTTACCGGAATCTTAAAATCAAGATCCATATAGAGAAAGTGAAAACAGCGGAAAATATTTTAAATAAATACAGTGGATGAGATCTTTGGAAGAGAAAACAGTAGATCAAAGGGCAAAAGTAAGGAGGATTCTATGAAATTTGCAGCGAGTGTAAAAAAAGTGATAGCATTCCTGTTATGTTTGGCTTTGCTGACATCCGATGTGACCGTCACCAATGCGACAAGCGTAGACACCACGGATGTTTTTGCGGAAATTTCCACAGAGATGTTGAATGAGACGAAAAATGCAGGGCAGGAAAGTACCGGGCAGGAAGGAAAAGTGTCAGATCCAGACGGAACAGGAAATACAGAAAAAGTCAGGAATACAGAGAACAGCGAGAGCACGAAAGTGACCAACAACATCGGGAATGCAATAGGCACGGAAGCAGTCGAAGGCACGGAAGCAGTCGAAGGCACCGAAGCAATCGAGAACACAGAAGTGACCGATGACACGGAGAGCACTGAGACGACAGAAGCAATCGAGGAGACGGAGAAAATAGAGGAGACAGAACAACCGGAATTAAAAACCGTCTTCGACTATTCCAATGACGCAGTCCGCGTGGTCGTGACACTTTCGAATGAGACCGATCTTCCGGCAGGCGCAGAGCTTGTCGTGGCACCGGTAGCCGTCACAGCAGAAATGGAAGCATCCATCGATAAAGCGATGGAGGGCGAGTCGAAAGAAAAAGAAGAGGTTGTGGCGTATGACATCTCCTTTGTAAAAGATGGAAAAGAAGTGGAGCCAGGGGCAACCGTGCAGGTGCAGTTATCGCTTGCGCAGGTGAAAGAGGGCGATTCGGCGAGCGTGTATCATTTTGATGAGACAAAAAATGAGATGTTGGATATGAATGCGAACACTTCTGCCGACGGCGAGGTGACATTTGGCACGGATCATTTTTCAAAATATGTCATCGTCAATCATGGAGATAACAACGTGACCGTGACCATCGAACATTATGACAACAGCAAATATCAGGCGCAGGATGAGCAGAGTGCAAAAATTTACAGCGATGATGTCTGCACGATGGCATCGGGAGCAAAGATCAACGACTACAATAAGGCGTTAAACTGGGATGTGGATCATGTGCAGGTAAACGGAGAAGCATTTTCCAAAAGTGAACTTGAAAACATTGAGATCCATGAGGACAGTGTTGTAAAAGTTTTTTATCAGGCAAAAAATACGGACTATATCGGTGAGGCATCGTTTTATGACTACGAGGTGATCCCTTATGACACAGCCGGACAGCAGAGGGCGGATCTGAGTATCAATGCGGATTCCAACTATCCGTCTGAACAAAAAGACAACCGTTTCACGGTCGGAACGGTATCTCAGAATTTAAGTGAAAATCAATATGACACCGTCACGAAAAAAACAGGTCAAAACGGAACCACAGACGACCAGCATATCAACGTGTATACTGGAGGAGCTGGAGAAAATGCGAAAAAAACAGGGATCGTTACCGGGTTAAGTGATGATTACAAAGAAGTTCTTTTCAGTGTGAATGAACCGGGCGTTTTTCCGAAAGACGGAGCAGCTGCGGCAGAGACAAAAGGTCTGACAGTGAAAGAAGGATACAGGTTAAAATTTTCACAAAGTGGTGACACTTACGAACTGAAAGAAGTTTTAGACAAAGAGGACAACGTGGCAGCAACTGCGGGGGCGGATTTCCTGCCATTTGGAAATAATAATTTTTATTTTGGAATCCGCTATGACGTAACCTTTACACTTGGAGATTATATCGGGGAACTGAACTATTCTTTTGCCGGGGATGATGATCTCTGGGTAATTCTGGATGGAAAACAGGTGGTCATCGATCTTGGCGGTATCCATGACGCTCTGACAGATACGGTCGATCTCTGGAACTATATTGACAGGACAGACAAAAACAAAGAACATCATCTGACCATTTTATATATGGAGCGCGGTGCAGGAAAGGCAAACTGTAATATGAAGTTTACGCTTCCGAATGCGGACGTGATCAAAGTGGTGGACGACGACGTGCCGGATATCCCGCCGGAGGAGCCGGTTGATTTTACGGAGAAGGATGTGGAATATCATAAGACAGTGAAACTGACGGACTGGGAGAACAGAGAGTATCAGATCGATCTTGACGCAAGTTCGCTCGCAACCTCGCAGAGCACAGTTGAAAAAATACAGACAGTGGATGCCATGATGGTATTTGACCTGTCCGGCTCGATGAATGAAATTTTGTCCGGTGAAAATCAATTAAAGGACATCGGAGAATTCAGCAGTGTGAAGAGTCATCTGGATATCAATAAAGTATATTACTGGAATAAATATGAAAAGAGTGGCTGGTGGCCATGGACGTACGATAAGAGTGTCGGAATGGGAACGGCGGCTGTATCCGGTAATGTGTATGCGAAGTATCCGGTAAAATATATCGACGGACAATGGAAAAAATATGTGGACGGCAGTTATCAGAGCATTTCAGACAGTGATGTGATGGCAGCATGGACGTCTAAGATTTCTGCGTTAAAAGACGCTGCCAGCGGATTTGTGACAGGTATTTCCGATACATCACCGGACAGTCTGGTCGGAATAGCAACCTTTTATGGCATTGGCAATGGGTGGAACAGCAGTACCGAGGGCAAATTAAACCACGGTCTTTCGAAAGTAAATAAAAATGAGATGTTAAAGTCCGTCAATGCGCTTTTTGCGGACGGCGGTACCTCTCCACAGAAAGGACTGGAGCATGCATACAGCGAATTGCAGAAGGCAGAAGATGACAACAAAAAATATGTGATCCTGTTCTCCGACGGAGAGCCTTCGGACAGCAATGACAAAACGGAGACAGAAGAATCAGCGGTGAAACTGAAAGAGGCCGGCTATACGGTCATCACAGTCGGGCTTGGTTTAAATAACGAGACTGCCACATGGCTGGGAGAGAAAGTGGCGTCAGCCGGCTGTGCATTTACGGCGGATACTGCGGAGGAGTTAAACAAAATCTTTCAGAACATCCAGAGCACGATCACACAGTCAAGATCCCTGACCGGAGTGCAGGTGACGGACATTATTGATGCGGAATTTGAGCTGACAGATGCCGAGATCCAACGTCTGAGAGCGGATGGCGCACAGGTAACGGTCAATGAGGATGGCACAACGACGGTCAGCTGGCTTGATCAGGAAGTAAAGCCGAAGGAAAACAGCACCTCCGGCTGGCAGAAAACGATCCATATCGTGGCAAAAGAATCCTGTCTGGGTGGAAATAATGTGACTACAAATGTAAATCCGAATTCCTTTTTAAGCTTTGGCGGCACACAGTTGGAATTGCCGCAGCCGACCGTGAATGTGAGAATTGCGTATCAGATCACAGACACAACAGATACGATTTTCCTCGGGGAAAATCTGGAAAACTATGCAGATGATGCGGCAGTGCGCATGAAAGATGCGGACAGCGCCAGAATGTCACAGGTGTATCTGACGTTCTACAAGGACAAAGGATGCCGTGAGGAGATCACGCAGGAAAACCTGAAAAAAGAGAGACCTAAACAGGACACCACGTATTACGCAAAAGCATTTCTGCCGGTGGAGGAAGCGACAGATGCTTCCAACGCAAACTCCACGTTAAACGGTGTGATCTATAAAAATGAGACACAGGTGGAGGCAGCGCATGCGGATGGGGAAGCCTATGCAGGAAAATATGACGTGAAAGTGAAAACGGGAACGCTTACGATCACAAAGAAAATCAGTAAAAAAGATATCAGAGCGTGTGAGGGTGATCCGATCTTTACATTTAAGATCACCAATCAGACGACAGGCGATGTTTATTATAAGACGTTAAGATTTGGAGAGAAAAGCGCAGAGAAGCAGAACACGACAACCGGAATGTTCAATGTGAAAGCACAGACGACACTGGAAGGACTTGCGCAGGGAATCTATAAAGTAGAAGAACTTGACACGATGGGCTTTACGTTAAAAGAGTTTACCGCAGACACAAACTGTGCATCACAGATTGCCGGAAACAGCGCACAATTTGCAGTTGGTATCCGCAGCAGAGACGAGGCCTGCAGCTTTGACGCAGAGGACTTTGTCACAACAGCGGCAGATTTACACTTGCAGGCAGACCGTGTGAACGTCACAGCCAAAAACAATAAGACCAGAAGTGATGGAAAGCTCACGGATACGGATGCCGTGAAAAATCAATTTGTGATCCATGAAAAAGCAACCAGGACGACAGATGTTGATAATCATTCCACAACAGATGTGCGCAAATAATCGGAGGCAGTGTGTATGAAAGAAATATGGAAAAAGAAAAAAATATTTGTGATTACAATTGCACTGATGGTTGGAATTATTGGAACAGCAGCAACATTTGCAATTATCACAGCAACAGCAGGAACGGTGACCAATACGTTTCAGGCGGCAAAAGTGGCGACTGAGATCGAGGAAGAGTTTGAGGGCAAAATCAAAGCAGGAAGCACCGTGAAAAAGAATCCGAGTGTAAAAAACACTGGAATTTCGGATGCATTTGTCCGGGCCAGGATCACGATCTCACCGGAACAGACAGAAGTGACGCTGTTAAACGGCACCTGGAACGGAACTGCTTTTACGGAGAAAGGCAAGGCAGCGGACAGCATTGCGACCGAGAGTACGCTGTATGATCCCGATGGTGACGGAACCGGCTGGTATCAGGGCACGGACGGCTGGTTTTACTACAACAGTCCGGTTGCGCCGGGGCAGAACACGGATAATTTATTTGATGCAGTAAAAATTGGAAATGTGACAAAAAATTTCGATATCACGGTTTATCAGGAGGCAGTGTTTGCCGGAAGTTATGAGGCCGGAGATAAAGTAGGGCTTCCGGTTTTGAAGGGATTTTTTGCAGAAGTAACCAAATAAGTCAGAAAGGCGCAAAAGAAAATGACAAAGAAAATTTGCAATGTATTATCAATGGTGGTATTTCTCGGACTGCTTGTGATCGCAGGCTTTCTGTTTGTCCCGAAAATGCTTGGATATGATGAGTATGCGGTCTTAAGCGGCAGCATGGAACCAGGGATCCCGGTCGGGGCGATCGTCTACGATAAAAATTTTACCGGGAGTGAGGCGAGGGATGGAGCAGTCGTCACTTATCAGCTTCCGGCGGGAACGCTGGTGACGCACAGGATCATTTCGGTGGATAAGGAGGAACAGACCGTTGTCACGCAGGGAGACGCTAATAATATTGCAGATGCAGCTCCTGTTGCATGGCAGCAGATCATCGGGGTGTATGCATTTCATATCCCGTATCTTGGATATATTTCCATTTATGCAAAGACACCGCTTGGTATTGCGGTGGTGTGCGGTGTTTTAATTGTGCTGATCCTCTTAAACTTCATCCCGGATATTTTAGAGGAGGATAAGAAGAAAATTTCAGATACGGAATGAAGAAACGTTACTGAAATTTCTGATATATGACCGCCGTGTGACCATTGAGTGATAAAACAGTATCGTGACAAAAAGGTTTCTGATAAGGCAGGAACCGCAAGTTACAGAATGGAAAGTACATAAGAATGAAAAGATTATCATGAAATGAAAAAGGAGATCAGAAATTATGAAGAAAACAAAATTAGTCACACTGCTTGGAGCAATCAGCCTGCTTGGAGCAATTGGTGCAGGCAGCACATTCGCTTACCTGACGAGCACAACCGGAACTGTCACCAACACCTTTACCGTCGGCAATGTAAACTTTGATGATGATCCGCTGACAGGCGGTTTATCCGAGTCCAAAGTGGCAAGAGATGAAAACAGCAATCTGTATGTGGATGCTGATGGCACCGGAGAGTGGACGGTAAAAGAAAATAAGTACGAGGATCTGGTTGCAGGAGAAGTGGTATACAAAGATCCGACCGTACACATGGCAGATGATTCACAGGACGCATGGGTATTTGCGAAAATCGTGAATGAAAACCCGGAACTTACGATCACATATGCTTCTGACTGGGTAGATGTGACAGACGCTTATAAAACAGCACAGAACTTAAATAACATTGACTACAAAGTATATGCAAAAAAAGATGTGATTTCCAAATCCGCTCATTCAACTATCTTTGAAGAAGTAACGGTTGGAAACAATGTGACAGAGGATACCACATTTACCGATATTAAAGTTTCTGCATGTGCAGTTCAGGCAGCCGGTTTTGCAAATTACACAGACGCACTTGCACAGGTTTCTTTCAACTAAATAAAAGGTAAAACATCTGAGCAGACTTTTCATAGGGACTATGAGGTCTGCTCATTTTGTGGTACAATCTAAAACAGTGCAGATAGTTTTTTATGTGCACAGCAGAGTAAAGTGGGAGAGAAACGGGCATGAAACAAAATAAAAGCAGCCGGTCAACGGTTCTTCTTTTTCTTCTTGGCGCAGCGCTGATCGTGGCAGCACTCATTATGCTGGTGCCGGATCTTTTGAATTACAAACAGTCCAACGACACCTATGAGGCATTAAAGGAAAACTATATTTCAGAGAAAGCGGAGAATACGGAAGTGGCGGATGAGACAGAGGGGGATGATTCGTGGTGGTATACAGATGTGGATGTGAAGCTGGAAGAACTTCAGCAGGTCAATGCGGATATTATCGGCTGGATACGGTTTGATAATCTGGAGCAGCTCAGTTATCCGATTTTATATTCCGGGGATGATGAGAAGTATCTTCGCACGGATGTTTACGGAAATCAGACGATTGCCGGATGTATTTTTATGGAGGGGATGAACACACCGGATTTTCAGGATTACCATACAATCCTATATGGGCACAACATGAAAAACTTAAGCATGTTTGGCAGCCTGAAAAAATATAAAACAGAGGATTTTTATAAAGATCATCATTTTTTTACAATCTATACATCAGAGTGTGCGTACCGTTATCAGATTTTTGCCTACTATGATGTGCCGGAAACCGACGAAGTTTACACGGTTGGCTTTGCACCGGATGAGACTTTTCAAAAATTTATTGATAAGATGAAGCAAAAGTCCTATGATGATACAGGAGTGAACGTGACGAAAGACGATCATATTATGACACTGTCGACTTGTTCCACCACGGGAAAACGTTTTGTAGTGCATGCAGTGCGCATCGAGGAACATGCGTTGGAGAAATAGAAAAGAACAACATAAGGAGAAAAACAATGAAAAGACCAGAAGAATTGAGTCATATGCTGACAGAGATGTACAATGATACGAAGGATGGAAAAATCCGCTGGAACCTCAGTGTGCAGACAACGGAAAATAATGAAGTATCCGAGAAACCGGTCGAAGTGGAGGATGGTGTTTCCTGGACGATCGATGAATGTTATGTTTCCTATTATTGCAAATATAAGGGACAGGATTTTCTGATGATCACCTATGAGATGATCAAAACCGCCGGAGATAAGGTACATACGACCAACATGATCTTCCTTCCACCGCTTGGAATCCGTGTGTTCCAGCTGCCAATGCTGCTGCCGTATGCGGTTCAGGCGTCCGGTGTGCTGGCAAATCAGATTCACAATCTGTGGGAATTACTGCTTGCGATGAAAAAGGCAGACCCGGAGAGTGTATTTATGGAAGTGTCAGCAGGAAAACTTGTGATCGAGGATGAAAAATAACCCTTGAGAGATTGATATCTATAAGCTTGTACAAATGGATAATATAAGGAAAAAGATGTTCGTGGGACTGGTTGTACCACAGAACATCTTTTTTGATGCAAAATCAGGTAAAATAAGAATATCCTTGAGAACATTTTGGAAGAGTCTTTCCCGAAATCCCAAAAAAAGTGAAATAATCAATTGGAAATAATATACAATTTTGTCAAAAAGTATATGAAAATGTAAATAATATTGAAACTTTATAAAAAAAGTGTTAAAATCATAACAGTCACTGGTATGACCAGAAATAATAATTTTATAAGGGAGGAAACAATATGTTAAATCATGGACTGTTGTTTCAGGTTTACGGCGAGGGAGCAGCATGGCAGTTTCTTGGCTGGATTTTAGTTTTTACCTGTCTCGTACTTGCAAATGAAATTGCCAGACGTACAAAAGCCGGCGGAATGTTATGTTTCGTTGTTCTTCCGATTATTCTGACAGTTTACTTTATTGCAATTTACGTTTCAGCAGCAGCGGGGGCTGAATGGGCGCTCAATAACAATACATATGTACATATGACAAGCTGGTTCCACTATGCGAAGTTATATGCAGCTACAGCTGGATGTATTGGTTTTATGATGCTAAAATACAAATGGGGTGTTGGAAAAACACAGTGGTTTAAGGCTTTCCCATTTGTTATCGTAGCAATCAACATTTTGATCGCAGTATGCAGCGATTTCGAATCTGCCATCAGAGGTGCACAAGCACTCGCAGAGACAGGAACAAGCTGGTGGTTATCATCTGAAGGCGTATGGTTATATGGTGGATGGTGGAACGTTCTCAACGGTCTTGCAGGTATTATCAATATCTTATGTATGACAGGCTGGTGGGGAATCTACTCATCTAAGAAAAAAGATGATATGTTATGGCCGGATATGACATGGATGTTCATCTTAGCTTATGATGTATGGAACTTCCAGTATACTTACTTAAACCTTCCGACTCATTCCTGGTATTGTGGTGTTGCATTATTACTTGCACCTACATTTGCTGCAGCATTCTGGAACAAAGGTGGCTGGATTCAGAACCGTGCTAACACATTAGCATTATGGTGTATGTTTGCCCAGGTATTCCCATTATTCCAGGATCAGGGTAAATTTGCAGTTATCCCAAGGCTCTACGCAGATGGATTCATGGATGCAGCTACACATCCAACAGCAGTAGATCCTACAGCACAGGGTGTGATCTCTGTTCTTTCAATTGTAGTCAACGTTGTTGTATTCGCTGCAATTATCAAACGTTCTATGAAGTTAAAGAAGAATCCTTACAAAGATGAGATCTGGAAAGGCACAAAAGATTACGAAGAAGCTATGTCCCGTGCGGAATAATCTTCATCAGATCTGTAATGAAAAATGAGCACTGTATGGTGCATGAAAAAAGTCTGCTGGCAGGTAGTACCTGTCGGCAGACTTTTTTACTATAGAACAAAATAAAAAGCGATGTTTTATTTACACATCTCCGCAATATCATAAATCAGTTTTTTGGAATCTTCCCATCCAAGGCAAGGATCTGTGATAGATTTTCCATAAATATGATCGTGGATCTTCTGAGATCCCTCTTCGATATAACTCTCAATCATCACACCTTTTACCATGTTATGGATGTCTTGCGATAACTGACGGTTATGCATGACTTCCTTAACAATACGGATCTGTTCTTTGAACTGCTTGCCGGAATTGGAGTGGTTTGCATCAATAATGGCAGCCGGGTTTACAAGATCCATTTTGGCATACATATCACAGAGACGGATCAGATCCTCATAGTGATAGTTCTGCGTGCTGTTGCCGTGTTTGCTGACGGCACCGCGGAGTACAACGTGGGTTAATGGATTTCCGGTTGTCTCCACTTCATAGCCACGGTAAACAAAATGGTGTGGATGTTGGGCAGCATAAACGGAGTTGAGCATAACGGCAAAGTCACCGCTGGTTGGATTTTTCATCCCGGATGCAACATCAAAACCGCTGACGGTAAGACGGTGCTGTTGGTCTTCAACCGAACGTGCACCGATCGCAACGTAGGAGAGCAGGTCTTCTACATATCCCCAGTTTTCCGGGTAAAGCATTTCGTCTGCACAGGTGAGACCGCTTTCTTCAATTGCACGGATGTGCATTTTGCGCATGGCGATCAGACCTTCCACCATATCCGGTGCTTTTTCAGGGTCAGGCTGGGATGCAATTCCTTTGTAGCCTTCACCGGTGGTACGTGGTTTGTTTGTATACACACGTGGGATGATGATCAGCTTGTCTTTGACATTTTCCTGAATGGAAGTGAGACGGCTGACATAATCGCATACAGAATCTTCGTTGTCTGCAGAACAAGGTCCGATGATGACAAGAAAACGGTTGTCAAGACCTTTGATCACATTGCTGATCTCTGCGTCACGCTGTTTTTTTAACTCCTGCAATTTCTCTGACAGAGGATATCTTTCTTGAATCTGGGCAGGAGAAGGTAATTCGTTTAAAAATGTGAAACTCATGTGAAACTCTCCTTTAGTAGATTATACTAACAGTCATTCTAATAGATTGTGAATAAATTGTCAAATTCACAGACGTTCCAATTTTTTATAGTCTCCATGAATACTATTTATATTGCATGCATTGAATATTAGAGTCTGGTGTTTTAAAATAGAAATGATCGTGGAACATAAATCAGGCAGAGTTTCGCAAATCCGGTTTAGGATGGATAGAAAAGGAGCAGGAGAGGCATATGGAGATTAAGGGAAAAACAATTGGAACAGGAAAACCACTTTTATGCGTTCCGGTTATGGAAAGCAATACAGAAGAGATCATAGACGAATTACGGACACTTGCAAAAAGTGAAGCAGATATAGTGGAATGGCGTATAGATACTTTCGTGGATTATAAGAATTACAACGCAGTGCGCGAAGTGTTTGCGGCTGCGGCAGAGTGCATGAAAGAGAAGATCTTCTTATATACATTCCGAACCAAAAAACAGGGCGGTATGGGAGAACTCGCACCGGATGAACTGAACGACCTTCATGATCTTGCGGCAGAGTCAGGATGCGTGGATCTGCTTGATCTGGAATTTTTTGAGGAGGAGCATCCGGCAAGAAAAATCAGAAAGCTTCATAAGCAGGGCTTGAAAGTCATTGCCTCCCACCATGATTTTTATGAGACGCCGGACAGAGAAGTTATGAAGATGCTGTTAGAACAGATGTGTGCAGGAGATGCAGATATTGTAAAACTTGCAGTTATGCCACAGAATATGGAGGATGTTTTAAAACTTTTATCTGTGACGAATGAGTTCAAGGAAGAGAATCCGGACACGCCGGTCATCACAATGTCCATGGGAAAGATGGGGATGATCAGCAGGCTGTGCGGCGAGAGTTTTGGCGCAGCGGTCACTTTTGCGGCACACAAAAAAGCGAGTGCACCAGGTCAGATGGAGATGCATGAGGTGGCTGATATTTTGGAGAAAATGCATAAAATTATTAAATAAGTATAAACAAAAGAGAAAATAAATGGAAACACCGGCAAATTTCTTGACATAGATATTTGCCGGTGTTATTATTTGACACATGCAATATATAACAATGTTAAATAATAGCAGGTGGTGAGTGAATTATGGATAAATTATATGAAGAACTGTTCCGCGCGATGAATCAGTTCCGCAAGCTGAAATTTGCGGAGATGTTTCCGATGATCAACAGGACAGATTTTTTCGTAATGTGTACGATTATGGATAAAGGGGAGAATGGAAAGATTACCATTTCGGAACTTGCATCCAGAGCGAAAATGCTTCCATCCGCGATTTCCAGAACTTTAAAAGGGTTAGAAGAGCGCGGATATGTGGAGCGGAATATCAATAAAAATGACAGACGGAATACGTATGTGGAACTGACTGCAGAGGGAGAACGTCTGACAGAGGAAGCAAGGCAGATCATGGCGGACTTCGGCAAATCTGTGATGTCACAGGTGGATGAGGCAGATATGAAACACCTGATTTCTTATTTGGATAACATTTATCATATTGCGGAAAAAGAGATTGAAGCTAGAAAAGGGCAAGGCAGAAGAAAGGAAAGGGAACATGAGTAAGATTTTTAAAAATATGATTCCATATTGGAAATCAATTGTGATTATCATTGCGTTACTCTTTGTGCAGGCATGGTGTGATCTGTCACTACCGTCTTACACATCGGATATCATTGATGTTGGTATCCAGAACTATGGTGTGGAACATGTAGTGCCGGAGGCATTGACTGCGGATGAGTTTGAAACGGCAGAGTTATTCATGACGGATGAGGAGGCAGATCTCTGGGAGAGTATCTATGAGAAAGACGGTGATATTTACCGGCTGCAGGTGACATCCAGATCAGAATTAAACGAGATCGATGACACACTGGCAGTTCCGCTCATTATGAATTATCAGATGAGTGCGATGGAAGACTCTGCAGTAAAAGAGCATGTTGCAAAACCGACCGGGGCAGATGCCGGTACTCTGGAAAAAGACACCTTACTTTCCATGAGAGACAGCATGGAAGAGACCATTGATACAATGGGAAGTTCCCTTGTGAAATCCATGGGCGCAGCCTATGCGGTATCCTGCGATAAAGCGGCAGGAATTGACGTGGAAAAGATTCAGAAAAGTTATCTTGTCACAGTCGGACTGAAAATGGTCGGCATGGCGCTGATGATCGGAATCGTGACGGTTTTAGTGGGCTTCTTTGCCTCCCGTGTCGGTGCAGGCATCGGAAGAACATTAAGAGAGAAAGTATTTAAACAGGTTGTTGGATTTTCTAATGCGGAGATGGATAAATTTTCCACAGCTTCCCTGATTACAAGAAGCACGAATGATATCCAGCAGATCCAGATGGTTTCGGTTATGCTGCTTCGTATGGTAGCGTATGCACCGATCTTAGGCATTGGCGGTGTGTTAAAAGTCGTGCAGACCGGAGCCGGAATGGGATGGATCATTGTCCTTGCGATCCTTGTGATCCTTGGTTATGTGATGGTGCTGATGGCAGTTGCCATGCCAAAGTTCCAGTTGATGCAGAAGCTGGTGGATAATATCAATCTGGTATCCAGAGAGATTCTGACCGGTCTTTCGGTCATCCGTGCTTTCGGTAGGGAGAAAAAAGAGGAAGAACGTTTTGATGTGGCAAACAAAGACCTGACAAAAACAATGCTGTTTACCAACCGTGTCATGACTTTTATGATGCCGGGAATGATGATGATCATGAATGTTCTTTCCGTTGGTATCGTTTGGGTGGGTGCCCACAAAATTGATGCAGGAACGATGCAGGTCGGCGCAATGACAGCGTTTATCACTTATTCGATGATGATCGTTATGTCATTCTTAATGCTCACGATGATGTCGATCATGCTTCCTCGTGCAGCCGTTGCAGCAGACCGTATTGATGAGGTCATTCAGACAGAATCCTCGATCCATGACGCAAAAGAGCCGGAAAAAGTGACAACACACAATGGAGTTGTGAAATTCTCCCATGTGAATTTCAAATATCCGGGTGCGGAGGAAGATGTGCTTCATGACATTGATTTTACAGCGGAACCGGGACAGACCACCGCAATCATTGGAAGTACCGGTTGTGGTAAATCCACACTGGTCAATCTGATTCCACGTTTATATGATGTGACAGACGGAAGTATTACACTCGATGGAAAAGATATCCGTAACATTACGATGTCTGATCTTCGTGATGAGATTGGTTTCGTTCCACAGAAAGGTGTTTTATTCTCCGGAACGATCGCTTCGAATCTTCGTTTTGGAAAAGATGATGCGACAGACGAGGAGATTAAGAAAGCGGCAGAGATTGCACAGGCAACAGAGTTTATCGAGGCGAAGGATGACAAGTATGAGAGTGCAATCGCGCAGGGCGGAAGCAATGTTTCCGGTGGACAGAAACAGCGTCTTGCGATTGCAAGGGCGATTGCAAAAGATCCGAAAATCTTTATTTTCGATGACAGTTTCTCGGCGCTCGATTTAAAGACAGACGCGGCACTGCGAAAAGCGCTTGCTGAGAATGTAAAAGACAGTACTGTGATCATCGTGGCACAGCGTATCAGTACCATTTTACATGCAGAGCAGATTTTAGTGCTCGATGACGGAAAAATTGTCGGCAAGGGTACACATGAAGAACTGTTAAAATCATGCGAAGTTTACCGGCAGATTGCAAAATCACAGTTATCCGCGAAAGAACTTGGACTTGAGGAAAGTGAGGTGGCTTTGAATGAGTAGAGAACAGGAAGTTAAAACACATCAGCCACGGAGAAGAGGACCGATGGGACATGGCATGCAGCCGGGCGAGAAACCGAAGGACTTCAAAAAATCCATCAAAAAGCTGATGAGCTATATCGGAAAATACAAAGCTGCAATTTTTGTTGTCATGTTTTTTGCAGCATGTTCTACCATATTTAATGTTGCAGGACCGAAAATTTTAGGAAAAGCGACCACTGCATTATCGGAAGGTCTGATGGCGAAAATTCAGGGAACCGGAAGCATTGATTTTGGAAAGATTGGAAGCATTCTTTTGTTTGTGCTTGGTCTGTATCTGTGCAGTGCGGTTTTCAACTTTATCCAGGGATGGATCATGACCGGGATCACACAGAAAGTGTGCTACCAGCTCAGAAAAGAAATCTCAGAAAAAATCAACCGCATGCCGATGAAATACTTCGAGAGCCGTACTTACGGCGAGGTATTGTCCCGTATCACCAACGATGTAGATACGTTGGGACAGGGACTGAACCAGAGTATTACCACGATCATTACATCCGTTGCAACACTGATCGGCGTGCTTGTGATGATGCTCAGTATTTCACCGCTTATGACACTTATTGCACTTGTGATCTTACCAATCTCCATGGGACTGATCGGATTTGTGACAAAAAAATCGCAGAAATATTTCCGTGCGCAGCAGGAGTATTTAGGACACATCAATGGACAGGTGGAAGAGGTATACGGTGGTCACCTTGTCATCAAGGCATTTAACCGCGAGAAAGATACGATTGAAGAGTTTGAGAAAACGAATGATATTCTCTATGATTCCGCATGGAAATCACAGTTTTTGTCCGGTATGATGCAGCCAATCATGATGTTTGTCGGAAACTTAGGTTATGCCTGTGTTGCCCTGACAGGTGGACTGCTTGCAATCCGTGGCACGATCACGATCGGTGATATCCAGGCGTTCATCCAGTATGTGAAAAACTTCACACAGCCGATCCAGCAGATCGCGCAGGTGATCAATCAGGTACAGTCTATGTCTGCAGCATCCGAGCGTGTATTTGAGTTTTTGGAGGAAGAGGAAGAAGAGCAGATTGTAGAACATCCGGCGGATGTTTCGAAAATTACAGGTGCAGTGACATTTGATCATGTCCATTTTGGATACGATCCAGAGCAGATCATCATCAATGATTTCAGTGCCAGCGTAAAACCGGGACAGAAAATTGCGATCGTAGGACCAACCGGAGCCGGAAAAACGACGATGGTAAAACTGCTTATGCGTTTCTATGATGTAAACAGCGGAGCAATCTGTCTTGATGGACATAATATCAAGGATTTCAACCGCAGGGAACTGCGTGATGCATTCGGAATGGTATTGCAGGATACCTGGCTGTTCAAGGGAACAATCATGGAAAATATCCGGTACGGCCGGCTGGATGCAACGGATGAGGAAGTGATCGCGGCAGCGAAGGCAGCGAGAGCAGATCATTTCATCAAGACGCTGCCGGGTGGTTACCAGATGGAATTAAACGAGGATGCAAGCAATGTATCGCAGGGACAGAAACAGCTTCTGACCATTGCGCGAGCAATCCTTGCAGACAATAAGATCCTGATTTTAGATGAGGCAACTTCTTCGGTAGATACAAGAACCGAGATTGAGATCCAGAAGGCAATGGATAACCTGATGAAGGGAAGAACCAGCTTTGTCATTGCACACAGACTTTCCACGATCCGTGACGCAGATTTGATTCTTGTCATGAAGGATGGAGATATCATTGAGCAGGGAAGACATGAGGAACTTCTCGCAGCAGGAGGTTTCTATGCGAACCTTTATAATTCCCAGTTTGAGGATGTTGTAGCTTAATTTTTGTGCGTATCCGCAAAACAGGCACGCACGATTGCATCATCCCCATACTTATCACGGATTTTATCGATAGCAGAATTTAATTTGGACAACCGCTCAAACTTATCCTGATCGAAAAGATTATACTGCTCATAGCTTTCGTCGGTTGCTTTGCTCGTAGAGACACCGAGCAGCCGGATGGGAGCGTGATCCCAGCCCTGGTCAAATGCATTGCAGGCTGCCTCATAAATCTTTTCGGTCACGTTAGTGGCAGAAGGCAGGGATAACTGCTTACAGCGGTGATGAAAGTCATTGTCCACAATCTGAACCTGCACCACGCTGATGTAGGCTTTATCATAACGGATGCGCGCACCCACAGTCTCACAGAGAGATAACAGAATGTGGTGCGCGTTTTCTGTATCTGTGACATCGTAAGGCAGTGTGACAGAGTTGCCGTACCCTTTGTTGGCAGGAGATTCTGCAGTCACGGCAGAGGAGGAGATACCATTGGCGGATTCCCACAGATAATCGCCCTGGGATTTAAAATTGGAGAGTAACATCTGGCGGTCAGCTTTTGCAAGTGCGCCGATGGTTGTGATTCCAAGAGAGCGCAGTCTTTTTGCAGTGGTTTTTCCACAGCCGTATAACGATTCCACCGGGAGTGGCCAGAACTTTTCTGCCATCTCTTCCGGGAAAAGAGTATGCACACGGTTTGGCTTCTCAAAATCAGATGCCATCTTTGCTAAAAGCTTATTTGTAGAGATACCGATATTGACGGTAAAGCCAAGCTCCTTATAAATCCGGTCTTTTAATTTTGTTGCGAAAGCAATGGGATCGCCGTAGAGTTTTTCCGTTCCGGTCATATCGCAGAAAGCCTCATCAATACTGCACTGTTCGATCACCGGGGCAACCTCTTCCAGAATGCCGATAAACTTTCGGGAGGAAGCAGCGTACAGTTCATGATCCGGCGGAACAACGACAAGTTCCGGGCATTTTTGTCTGGCATGGGATAATGGTTCGCCGGTCATAATGCCGTATTTCTTCGCAGAAGGAGATTTTGCAAGGACCACTCCGTGGCGCATCTTTTCATCGCCGCCGATTACGGCGTTGATGGTTCTTAAATCTAGTGCATCCGGGTTATCACGCAGGCGTTTCGCCGATTCCCAGCTCAAAAAGGCAGAGTTCACATCGACATGAAAAATGAGAGAGTGCATACAGATTCCTCCTGGTATCATAATGGTTTGTGCGAAACTCGTATGTACGTTATCTAGATTGAGAAAAATAAATAAAATCAACAAAGACACGCTCTCGCTATGTGTCGCTCGTAGCGGTACTAAGAATTCGAGTGCGCCTGTCAGACTGAAACAAGTTCAGTCTACCAGGCACACTTGAATTCTAAGAACCGACGGCTCCCCAATGTCTTTGTTGCGTTTTATTTGTTTTTCTCAATTTTTCTACATTATGTATGAGTTTCGAGCTTTACATTACATCAATTATAGCAAACTTGAGGAAATCTGTAAACTAAAAACGAATATATGTTCGGATGTAATAACCCATACCAATCCTGTGTGTTGTGACACATAAAATTCACCGAATCGGGCATGATAGTAGCGAATAAGATGATTTTTGAGAGGTTTCAATATGTATATGATATGAGGGAATGCAATCAAAAGAGAAGGAGACACTGTGGAGCCGCCGGTTCTTAGAAGTCAGATTCTGCGTTTTATTCTGATTTATCAGAAATAAAATGCAGGATGTGAGTTCTTAGTACCGCTGCGAGCGACACGTAGCGGGAGCGTGTCTCCGAAAGTTTGATTGCATTCCCTCATATTTCAGTGCGTAGATTTACCTCTCAAAAATTATCGTAAACATTATAAACAACGATAAGGTGATTTTATTATGGTAAATATTCGAAAAGCCGCCATGATCGGCTGTGGATTTGTAGGTTCGTCCTCTGCGTTTGCATTAATGCAGAGCGGCATTTTTTCCGAGATGGTAATGATCGATGTAAACAGGGAAAAAGCGGAAGGTGAGGCGATGGATATCGCACATGGACTTCCGTTTGCAAGGCCGATCCGGCTGTATGCCGGAACTTACGATGACATTGTCGATGCGGCGATTATCATCATTACGGCGGGGGCAAATCAGAAGCCGGACGAGACGAGGCTTGATCTCATCCACAAAAATGTGGAAATTTATAAAACAATCATCCCGGAAATCGCAAAGCGAAACTGCGAGGGCATGCTTCTTATCGTTTCAAATCCGGTGGATATTCTCACTTACACAGCGTTAAAACTGTCCGGTTTCCCGGAGAACAGAGTGCTTGGTTCTGGAACGGTGCTTGACACGGCAAGATTAAAATATCTGATCGGGGAACATTTGAAGGTCGACAACCGCAGTGTGCATGCGTTTATCATCGGTGAACACGGGGACAGCGAGCTGGCAGCTTGGTCAAATGCAAACGTTTCCGGTGTGCGGCTCGATGCGTTCTGTGAGATGCGCGGACATTATTTTCACGAGGAATCCGAGGATAAAATTTATGAGGAAGTGAAAAACAGTGCCTATGAGATCATTCAGAGAAAACAGGCAACTTACTACGGAATTGCGATGGCGGTAAAAAGAATCTGCGAGTGTATCATAAGAAACGAGCAGTCCATTCTCCCAGTGTCTTCCATGATGCACGGAATTTATGGTATGGAAGATGTGGTCATCAGTATGCCTGCAATCGTCGGAAAAGATGGTGTGGAGGCAGTTGTGCCGATCGAACTCGATGAGGAGGAACAGGAGCAGTTAAAAAAATCAGCCACGCTTTTAAAAGAATTAAACACTATGATAAAAACCGAACATGGTGTAAAATGAGTGTCGGAAGTTTTCGATAACATGCTTTAAAGACAGGTGTTTCACATGAAGATAAAAATTTTTGCACTGACACATAAAAAATTTGAAGTACCACAAGATAAAATGTACCAGCCGCTTCAGGTGGGCAGGGAGGAAAAAGAGGATCTTGGTTACCTCTGTGACAACACGGGAGACAACATTTCTGCGGAAAACTGTTATTACAGTGAACTGACCGGATTGTATTGGATATGGAAAAATGTACACACATATAAATATGTAGGAACCTGTCACTACAGAAGGTATCTTTTGAATGAGCAGGAAAAAATTTTTACAGAGGCAGAGTATCTGAAGCTTTTAAAGGACTATGATCTGATCACGACCAAAAGGGTGGTGCTGAACAACTCCTATCATTATGGTTTTGCGACAAATCATAATATTCATGCTCTCGATATGACAGGAGAGGTGATAAAAGAACTCTACCCGGAATATTACGATACATTTGTACAGCTCGAGAACGGAACGGAAACGTATTTTGGCAATATGATCGTCACATCGAAAAAATGGTTTGATACATACTGTGAATGGCTGTTTCACATTTTTTTTGAGGTGCAGAAGCGGATCTGTCTGGAAAATGGAGAGGACGATTATCACAAACGGGTGTTTGGATTTATTTCCGAGTTCCTGCTGCTTGTGTGGGTGCGCGTAAATCATCTGAAGGTTTATGAGTGCAAAGTGGGCATGTTAGGAGAAAAGGCAGAGACACGCGAGATGAAAGAACAGCTTGCGAGTTACTTCTTTTCTATGGATGTTTTTGGTGCAAAAACGTATTTTGCGGAAATGTTAAAAAAGCGGCCGGATGTTCTGATGGAGGCATCCGACATCACAGGCGAGCTGAAACTTTCCATGCAGATCATTGCAACCATGGATCAGGAATTACAACGGACGGGGCATTGCTATCTGAGAAAAGAAAACCGTTTTCGGGAACTTATCACTTTATTTACGAGATTGAATGCAGTGATACGTGCATACCTGAGCGGACAGGTCACAGAGGAGGACAGGCGCTTTTTGATAGGGCAGAGTGTTAGCGAGACAGCAGTAAAAGTCGGTGTTTTTATTCTGCCAATTTCAGCGGAGCAGAAAAAGAAGCTGGAAACTGAGATATTAAAAGATTTGAATGCATAAAAATCTCTTGAAATTTACGCTTTTATCTGCTATGATAAATAGGCTGTATGTGAAACAGATAAAAGAATATATGCGGCTGTAGTTTAATGGATAAAACATCGGACTCCGACTCCGACGCTGCGGGTTCGATTCCCGCCAGGCGCAGTAAAAAGATGTCAGTAGTGGCATCTTTTTTTTGCTCTGAAATAAAATATTAAGAATTGGAAAAGCCTGCCATTCGTTGACAATAAACAGAGATAATGCTATTATGTAATATGTTTGTTAGATTAATTTTTTGTAATTGCAGATAGGAAACAATTACATTTTTCATAATAGATACCGCAGACAAAATTCGGGTCTGTGAAAGAAAGGTTTGGTAAAAATGGCTTCAACGAATCAGGATAATAAATCAAATAACATAGATATTCAGAAAATGGTAGAATTTGTAAAAAAGAATGCCAGATATTTCGTGGCAGGAGCACTGTTTGTTGTGCTTTTACTTATTTTAGTGAAATTCACGGGAAATGGAACTGGAAACGCAGACGATAATAACGTGGCGGTTACTGAGACGGTTGTGACAGAAGAAGCATATGAGGAAAATGCAGTCCCGGCAGTCAATGAGCTGATCAACAACTACTTTACTGCTTATGCATCGGGAGATATTGTCACATTACAGACACTGGCAACACCGATCACACAGAATGAGCAGAGTTATATCACACTGATCAGTCAGTACATTGAGCAGTATCAGGACATTAACTGCTATACAAAGTCCGGGCTTGACAGCAATTCTTATATGGTAAATGTCAGCCTGAATGTGAAGTTTATGGGAGTGGAAACACCTGCACCGGGACTTTATTTCTTCTATGTCAGAACAAATGACGATGGAAGCCTTTACATTGATAATCTTTACAGTGAGTACAACCTGTCCAGACAGGAGAGTGCGTTGGATACAAGCATCCGCAACCTCATCACGAACTTCTACAACAGCGATGATGTCATTGAATTACAGAATGATATCCAGCAGAAATACGAAGCTGCATTGTCAACAGACGAGAACCTGTTGAATCTCTGTGCAACGACTATTCCAAATGCGATCACCGAGTGGCGTAATACCATTGTGGCAGACGCAACAGAGAGTACAGAAGAAGTACCTGCAACGGAAGAGGTTCCTGCAACAGAGACTCCTGCTGAGGAGACTCCGACAGACGAAATTCCAGCGGAAGAAACGCCGGCAGAACAGACAACAGAAACTGTATATACAATAGACAAGGTAAATGTCCGGTCAGGTGCAGATACCTCAGCAGACAAGCTTGGCTCTGTTGAAAAAGGAACGGCACTTACCAGAACCGGTACAGAAGGAGACTGGAGTATTGTCGATTACAACGGTACAACAGGTTATATTAAGAGTGAATTTTTATCAGCAGCAGCACCGGAGAATGCTTCTGAGACAGCGGCATCAGAAGCATTGACAGAGGGCACAACGATCATGCTCTCCAACACAACAAACATCCGGTCTTCCATGAGCGAGACAGCAGACAAAGTCGGAGTTGCCTATGCCGGAGAGAAGGTAACGGTTGTGATGAGTTATGCAGAAGGCTGGACAAAAGTAACATGGAAGAATAAGACAGGTTATATCAAGACCGATTTATTAAAATAAAAAGTAACAGAATGCTACGGAGGCTTCCAGCAAATTGAAGTCTCCGTTTTTGTAGTTATTTGAAGCTGTACATAATAGAATCATATGGAATAATGACAGGAAAAGGAAAAGTATGGAAGAAAACGGAATCCGTATCAATAAATTTTTGAGCGAAGCAGGGGTATGTTCCAGACGCGAGGCAGACCGTCAGGTAGAACTAGGAAATATTACCATTGATGGAAAAGTTGCGGAAACAGGCGCAAGAGTGCTGCCAGGACAGACGGTTTTGTTTCAGGGAAAGAAAGTTTCAAAAGAAGAGGAAATGATCTTAATTGCGTTTCACAAACCGGTTGGCATTGTCTGTACCGCAGAAAAGCGCGAAAAAAATAATGTGATCGATTATATTAATTACCCGAAGCGCATCTATCCGATCGGACGTCTGGATAAAGATTCAGAAGGGCTGCTGTTACTGACGAACAACGGTGATATTGTCAATAAAATGATGCGCTCCGGGAATATGCATGAAAAAGAGTACATTGTTACAGTCAACAGACCAGTCACCGAGAGTTTTATCCATGGTCTGGCAAACGGAGTGCCGCTTGCTGAACTGAATACAATGACCAGAAAATGTCATGTAAAACAGATTGGAAAGAAACAGTTTAAGATTATTTTGACACAGGGACTAAACCGCCAGATCAGACGGATGTGTGAATATTTCGGTTATCGTGTGGAGAAACTTGTTCGTACAAGAATCATGAATATTGAACTTGGAGACCTGCCGGTTGGAACCTACCGGAATGTTACAACGGAGGAGTACAGACAGCTTTTATCATTAATTAAAGATTCCTCCAATGAGACGGTCATCCCGAAGAAATATTCCAAAAGTGAGCGTATGAAAGAAAAATCAAAAAAGTAGAAATGGATGAAAAAAATGTCAGCAGAAGAGAGAATTGCCGAGTTAAAGAAAACACTCGAATATCATATTGACCGCTATTATAATCAGGACAGTCCTGAGATTTCAGATTATGAATACGACATGATGATGCAGGAGCTGAAGGGTCTGGAAAAAGAGCACCCGGAGCTTGTCACGCCAGATTCTCCGACACAGCGTGTTGGTGGAACAGCAAAAAGAGAAGCGGGTGTGCTTGTGCGCCACAATGTTCCGATGTTGAGCCTTCAGGATGTTTTTTCCAAAGAGGAAGTATTTAACTTCGTGGAGGAAATGCAGAAACAGTTAGATCATCCGGAATTTGTTGTGGAGTATAAAATTGACGGACTTTCCATGTCACTGCGTTATGAGAACGGAGAATTAATACTGGCGGAAACCAGAGGGGACGGCATTAATTTCGGTGAGGATGTCACTGCGAATGCGAAAGTGATCAAAGACGTAAAACAGAAGTTAAAGGACAAACCGGAGTATCTGGAGATCCGTGGCGAAGTATACATGAAAAATGCTGCATTTGAAAAGGTAAATGAGACACAGGAACTTCTTGGAAAAAAAGTGTTTGCCAATCCAAGAAACTGTGCAGCGGGAACACTCCGCCAGTTAGACAGCAAGGTGACGAAAGAGCGGGATCTTTCCATGTTTATTTTCAATATCCAGCAGGTGCGTGGCATGGAGTTTGCAACTCATACCGAAGGATATGAATTTTTGAAAAAGCAGGGGATCCATGTCATAGACGATTACAAAGTCTGCACGACCGCAGAGGAAGTGTGGGATGCGATCACGGCAATTGGTGAAAACCGCGGAAATCTGGCATATGATATTGACGGCGCTGTGGTGAAGATCAATCGTTTTTCTGACCGTAAGCAGTTGGGAGAAACATCCAAAGTACCGCGCTGGGCAATCGCATACAAATATCCACCGGAGGAGAAAGAGTCCAGACTATTAAATATTGAACTTTCGGTAGGAAGAACCGGAAGAATCACACCGACAGCTGTGTTTGAGCCGGTGCGCCTCTGCGGAACTTCTGTTTCCAGGGCAACTTTGCACAATCAGGATTTTATTGATGATCTGGATATCGGAATTGGAGATACAATTGTAGTTTATAAGTCGGGGGAGATCATTCCGAAGATCAAGGAAGTGAAGAAAGAGAAAAGACCTTCTGACTGGAAACGGTTTGTGATCCCGGACGTCTGCCCTGTTTGCGGTGCAAAGACAGAGAGGGAGAAAGACACTGCGGATATTAAATGTACATCACCAAACTGTCCGGCACAGTTAGAACGCCATATTATCAACTTTGTAGGGCGTGACGCAATGGACATCAAAGGTTTTGGTACGGTTTATATTGAAGAACTTGTCCGTTTAGGGTATATTAATAATGTCGCTGATGTTTTTGTACTAAAGACACATCGTGATGAATTGATCGATCAGGGAATTATCGGAAAAGAAAAAAATACGGATAAGCTTTTGGATGCGATCGAGAAATCAAAAGAGAACGATGCCTATAAGCTTCTCACCGGACTTGGGATTCCAAACGTGGGAAAGGCAGCTGCAAAAGCGATCATGAAGTATTTTAAAGATATGGATCATTTAAAGGAAGCTTCTGTTGAGCAGCTCACAGAGGTCAATGATATCGGAGAAGTGAGTGCGCTTTGTATCCGGAATTTCTTTACAGATGAAAAAAATATTGAAATTTTAGACCGCTTGAAAGAGTATGGAGTGAATATGCAGGCGGAAGAGACAGAAACGGTGGAATCTGTTCTGACAGGAAAGACGGTTGTAGTAACAGGAACACTGCCGACATTAGGACGAAAAGAAGCGTCTGAACTGATCGAAAAATATGGTGGAAAGGCTTCTGGTTCTGTCTCAAAAAAAACAGATTACGTGCTTGCGGGAGAAAATGCAGGAAGCAAGCTGACCAAAGCACAGGAACTTGGAATTCCTGTTATTTCAGAAGAACAGTTGAAAGAAATGCTTGGAATTTAGTTTTCACTGTACTGGAAGATGTAGCAGGACATACTGTCGAAAATAGGAGAGCGATTCTGATCGCGAGGAAGGGTTTGTAAGAAGATATGCCAATTAAGACACAGAGTGATTTGCCGGCAAAGGAAATATTGGAAAAGGAAAATATATTTGTTATGGACGAAAATCGTGCGACACATCAGGATATCAGAGCAATCAATATTGCAATCTTAAACCTGATGCCGTTAAAGGAAGATACGGAGCTTCAGCTTTTACGCTCGCTTTCAAACACACCGTTACAGGTAGATGTGACGTTTGTAGCAGTGTCTTCCCATGAGTCAAAAAACACATCAATGAGTCATCTGAATAAGTTTTATGAGACTTTTGCAGACATTAAAAATCGTTATTTTGATGGTCTGATCATTACCGGAGCGCCGGTGGAACAGATGGAATATGAAGAGGTGGATTACTGGAAGGAAATGTGTGAGATCTTTGAGTGGAGCAAGACACATGCCACCTCTACCTTACATCTCTGCTGGGGCGCGCAGGCAGGGCTCTATTATCATTACGGTTTGAAGAAATATCTGCTTCCGGAGAAAAAATTCGGTGTGTATGAGCATCATGTGATGAACCGTAAAGTACCGCTTGTCCGAGGCTTTGATGACTATTTTATGGCACCGCATTCGAGACATACTGAAGTGCGTGCAGAGGATATCCGTGCCGTGAAGGAACTGACGATTTTAGCAGAATCAGAGGAAGCCGGCGTGTTCCTTGCCATTGCAGATGAGGGACGTAAAATTTTTGTGATGGGACATCCGGAATATGACCGGGTTACCCTCGACAAGGAGTACAAACGTGATAAGGATAAAGGTCTTGACATCAAAATGCCTGTCAATTATTATCCGAATGATGATGACACACAGAAACCGAGACTGCAGTGGAGATCACATGGAAACATTCTCTATTCAAACTGGCTGAACTATTACGTGTATCAGACGACACCGTTCCAGTTCATTAATACGGATGAGATTGTGGGAAAATAATTCAACTGCAAAGAACTTTTGCAAAATCGTAAAAAAATAGGGTATACACAGTTCAATTAAGATTGGTGTATACCCTATAACTTTTATAACATTTGTGCGTTCCATTTTAATTTATCCTTGCTTGGGACAATTTTATTTTCAAATTGCTTACCGATAGCTTTTAAAGCACTGTCCTTAGATCCATATATGCGTTTTCTGTGGATTTGAATACCTTTACCGTAACATTGAGTTATCTTCTATATTAAGTGAAGAACAGGACGCATTTGATAATATGCCAGAAGGATTACAGAGCAGCTATAGAGGAATGTGTTCTGAAGATGCAATTGATAATATGGAAGAAGCGAGTGAGAAACTTGACGAAGTAATTGAGTTGTTTGGTGATATTGTGTAAAATGGAAATATGTAAATAATAGATTTACATGTGCGATGTTATAACATTGTATTGACAATGGATAAAATGGGAACTATAATATAATTAAAGGAAGGTGATATATATGGCAAATACGAATGTAACTATGAGAATTGATGAAACTTTAAAGGCTCAATTACAGGAACTTATGTCTAATTTAGGTCTTGATATGACAACTTTCTTTACAATGGCTGCAAAACAGGCGGTAAGAGAACAAGCGTTGCCATTTAAGCCAGATATGAATGAAACACCTAATATTGAAACCTTAAAAGCAATGGCAGAAACGGAGTATTTAATTAATCATCCAGAAGTGAGAAAAACGTATGATGACGTTGATAAAATGATGGAGGATATTCTTGGATGAAATATGAAGTACAACCGACAACAAAGTTTAAAAAAGATTTAAAATTATGCAAAAGCAGAGGTTATGACATTGAGTTAATTAATCAGATTATCAAAAAACTTGCTAATGGAGAAAAGCTAGAAGAGAAAAATAAGGATCAAGATTTGCATGGAAACTGGGAAGGATATAGAGAATGTCACATATTACCAGATTGGTTGTTAGTATATAAGTATATAGAAGACGAATTAATTTTATATCTTACTAGAACTGGAACGCATAGTGATTTATTTTAATTAATGAATTGGAATTGTCGTAAGGCAGTTCCTTTTCTGTTAAAATGGAGAATATAATATTGAGATGATAAACTATAATGACAGTTTATTATAAATTAGCAAATGTTTTAAAAGAAAGAAAAGAAATCAGTGTAATTAAATAAAAGTGTAGTGTTCATATAGCATCTGACGGAAATAAAAATCTGTCAGGTGCTATTTTTATTCAGTATCGGTCACGTGGAACGTACCAAGCAGTGGAAAAAATATAATTTTATTGGCAAAAGAACAAAAAAACGATATGATAGAACTTGAGTATTAAACAAATGCAAGGAGCACCGCATGTACATTATTATATGCTTAGACGACAATAACGGACTTGCCTTCAACCACAGAAGACAGTCGCAGGACCGCATCGTAGCGGAAGATATCAGAAAAACAGTTGGAGAAAAGAAACTTTGGATAACTGATTACAGCCGGAAACTGTTTCACTCTGTTTCAAATTTAGAAATCAGTGAAAATCAAAAGGAGAAAGCGAAAGAAGGAGAATATGTTTTTCAGGAATTGGAAACATTGGATACAGGTGACAAACGGATTGAGCAGTTCATAATCTATCGCTGGAACAGAGTATATCCAGCAGATGTTTCTGTTGAGATAGGAACTGAATGGAAACTGACAGAAACGGAAGAGTTTCCCGGTTTTTCACATGAAAAAATTACAAAAGAAGTTTATTGCAGAGAGTAGAAGGAGAAAAGACAGAACGAACAGAGTTTTGTAAGAGTAAGGTAATGGAGAAGAAAAGCGGAATCTTAAACTGGAAAATTAAAATGAGAGCACTGGCGATGGTGATTTGTCTCGCATTGACGATGCAGTTTGCTTCTGGATGTGGAACAACAGAATCAGCACAGAGTACACAGGAAAATGTAACGACAATCGTAGAAACATTTGATTTTGCAGCCGTTCCGGCATATGATGGAACGGCATATGTTGCAGTCAATGATAACGTTCCTTTTTTTACAGAGGAAGAGTTGAGCAGTGCTTCCTATGAGACGTATGGAGAATTGGATCCGCTTGGAAGATGCACGGTCTGTGTGGCAAGCGTGGGACAGGATCTGATGCCGGCGGAGGAGCGTGGGAATATTGGTGCGGTAAAGCCGACCGGCTGGCATACTGTGAAATATGATTTTGTCGATGGAAAATATTTGTATAACCGCTGTCATCTGATCGGATATCAGCTTACAGGAGAAAATGCAAATGAAAAAAATCTTATTACCGGAACCAGATATTTGAACATAGAAGGAATGCTTCCATTTGAAAATATGGTAACGGACTATGTGAAAGAGACAGATCAACACGTTATGTATCGTGTGACGCCGGTTTTTGAGGGTGATAACCTTCTGGCGGCAGGCGTGCTGATGGAGGGAAAATCGGTTGAAGACAACGGAGAAGGCGTTTTATTCTGCGTTTTTGCATATAATGTGCAGCCGGGTGTGTCAATTGATTATGCGACAGGAGAAAGCTCTGCGGACGGAACAATTGTAAATGATACCAGTGCGCAGGAAGAAACTTCACAGTCCGAAGAAACGCAGACATATGTACTGAACACGAACACACATAAATTCCATAAGCCGGGATGTTACAGTGTAGAGAAAATCAAACCGGAAAATTATGCGGAATTTACAGGAACGAGAGAGGAAGCGATTGCATATGGATATGATCCATGTAAAAACTGCAATCCATAAGAAAATGAACAGGATAGAAATTACAGATTTAACTTTACCTGAATTACAGGTGTATACAAGCCTCAATGAGGCGCAGTTATTACATTATTATGAACCGGCACCGGGAATTTTTATTGCTGAAAGCCCTAAGGTGATCGAGAGAGCATTAGAGTTCGGATGTGAGCCCATCTCCCTTTTGATGGAGCAGAAGGATTTCGATACCTGTGGAAAAAATATCATTGCACAATGCAAAAACACACCGGTTTACACAGCAAAAATTGAGGTGTTAGAACAGATTACAGGATATAAACTTGCAAGGGGAATGTTGTGTGCCATGCATCGCCCTGCAATGCCTTCGGCAGAAGAAGTCTGTAAAAATGCAAGGCGCATCGCAGTGTTGGAAAATGTTGTAAATCCAACAAATGTTGGAGCGATTTTCCGGTCGGCGGCGGCATTGAACATGGATGCGGTGCTGTTGACGTCTGCGTGCAGTGATCCTCTTTACCGCAGGTCAATCCGCGTGAGCATGGGAACAGTATTTCAGGTGCTGTGGACTTACATTGAAAATAAAAATGTCTCCTGGCCGCAGGGCGGCATGGATTTACTGCATGAGTATGGATTTAAGACGGTTGCCATGGCACTTCGGAATGATTCTGTCCGTATTGATGATAAAAAATTACATGCAGAAGAAAAGCTTGCAATTATTTTAGGAACTGAGGGAGATGGTCTGGCTGCAGAGACTATGGCAGACTGTGACTATACAGTAAAAATCCCAATGAGCCACGGAGTGGATTCTTTAAACGTAGCGGCGGCGAGTGCGGTTGCTTTCTGGGAATTTGGAAAGTAATGGATTTACAAAAGAAATGGGATGGAGTTTGGAAAATGAAATTTATACAGCAATATAAAAATCTGAGCAAGGAGATTTACATTCTGTTCTTTGGCAGAGTTGTGACCAGTATGGGTTCCCTGATCTGGCCGCTTCTCACTTTGATTTTGAAAAATAAATTAGGATATAATGCGACAACGATTGCCACCATCACAATGGCAATGTCCATTTTGCAGTTTCCAATGCTGCTGCTTGGCGGAAAACTGGCAGATACGATGAACCGTAAAAAAATTATCGTATGCTGTGATATGGTTACAGTTATTTCTTATATTATCTGCGGTCTGCTGCCGTTGTCTGGATATAGCATTGCACTTTTTTATCTTGCCGGAGTGTTTGCGACAATTGAAGGTCCATCCTATGATGCGCTGGTTGCAGATCTGAGTGACAGCGAGAGCAGGGAAAAGGCGTATAGTCTGCAATATCTCGGAATGAATTTAGGACTTGTGCTTTCCCCGACAATTGCCGGATTTTTATTTGAAAACTATCTGGGACTGGCATTTATAATTACCGGAATTGCAACATTTTCCTCCACGCTTTTGATTATTTTATTTGTAAAACAGCTTCGGGTAGAGAAGAAAAAAGTGAGCGAGTACGAGGAAAAACGGGAGAATGAGCATGTATTTAAGATTTTATGGGAACGCAGGCCAATCCTGATTTATGCTTTGGTGGCAGGTTTCGGAGCGCTGGTCTATGCACAGTTTAATTATCTTCTGCCACTCAACATGGAAACATTATACGGAGCAAAAGGAGCTGCTATTTTTGGCATGCTGACAAGCACAAACGCATTGGTAGTGATCATTGCAACACCAATTATAACTACTTTTGCAGGAAGAATAATAGATGTCCGAAAAATTCTGATTGGAGAAAGCCTGATTATTTTAGGATTATCCGGGTATCGGTTTGTACAGGGAATCATGCCGCTTTATTTTGTGCTGATGGTTATTTTTACAGTTGGCGAAGTGTTTAATACGCTGGGAAACCAGCCGTATATGACCAGACGGATGCCGTCCACGCACTGGGGACGTGTCAATTCGTTCATTTATACGGTAAGCGGTGCATTTTCTGCCTGGGGCAATATTCTGATCGGAAAAATCGTTGATAACAGTGGATATGACCGAGCGTGGCTTGCAGTGGGGGCTTTTGGTGTTGCAACCATCGTTTTGGCGGTGACACTCAACATTATGGATAAAAAACAGTTTTATTTACTGTATGAGAAAAAAGAAGGAAAGGCGGAAGGATGAGGAAAAAATATATGAACATCTGTCTGATTTTGGGACTGCTTTGTCTGGTTTATGGGCTGATTGTGGCGATTGCAGGCTCCGGTGGAACAAAATTTTTTATTGTATGGATTGGCATTGCAGTGATCCTCTTTGTGCTGGCAGGACTGCTTCATATGGGAATGTGGGACAGGATACCGCAGATCGTTAGGTGGATATTTGGAATATTGTGCGGTGTATTTTTCCTGTCGTTTCTTGTGATTGAGGGAATGGTGATTCACCAGATGCATGCACAGGGAGAAGATAATCTGGACTATGTGATCGTGCTGGGTGCACAGGTGCACGCGGATAAACCGAGTGTGGTATTGAAATACCGGCTGGATGAGGCAATTTTATATCTGAATGAGAATCCGGAGACAGTCTGTATTGTAGCGGGCGGTCAGGGAAAAAATGAACCTTATTCCGAAGCGTATGGAATGGCACAGTATCTGATGCAGAATGGAATTGACAAAGAACGGATCCTGTTGGAAGATCAATCGAAGACGACCGAAGAAAATCTGCGGTTTAGCCGGAAATTTTTACCGGAAAATGCGGAAGTCGGGATCATCACGAATGATTTTCATATGTTCCGTGCTTTGCAGATCGCCCAAAAACAGGGGCTCTCTGATGTATGTGGAATTGCGGCAGATTCGACGAAATTCTATCTTCCAAACAATATGCTTCGGGAATATTTTGCAGAGATCAAGTTTTTGATCCGCAGTGTAAAGTAAAATAGACAATTGCGAAACTCATAGAAACCTAAATTGAATTGTGAAAAATTAACAAAAGCTTGAGAAAACACTGGGGAGCGGTCGGTACTTGAAGGCAGGTACAACAATCGTTGTGACTGGCTTCTTAGTACCGTTACCAGCGACACGTAGCGAAAGCGTGTTTT